>Ga0214473_10000474_pt1 | contig 56689 bp, 42 predicted proteins | sample RVTome_7_FD_203509 | JGI IMG/M metagenome (GOLD analysis project Ga0214473, IMG submission 203509) | Soil microbial communities from uranium-contaminated site in the Upper Colorado River Basin, Wyoming, United States - RVT98D197 | ecosystem: Environmental > Terrestrial > Soil > Contaminated >... | reverse complement strand
CATCTTCGCGGGCGCTACGGGGCGGGGGGGGGGCGGGCCCGCGGCCGGCCGCCACGCCCCCGGGCCGGGAAGGTGAACCGATGGAGAGCAGGCGGCAAATCCTGGACAACGAGCTCTTCACCGCCCTCGAGGCAGTGGGGCACAAGCCCGAGGACGACGTGTTCGTATGGTCCCAGGGGCTGGCCTTCCACTATCAGAACCTGGTGACCTCGCTGGCGGACAAAGTCAGCGCGGTGGAGAAGGAGGCGATCCTCGAGGACATCTGGTCTTTTGTAAGGGCCAAGGCGGACTCCCGGGTCAACCAGACCCTGGGACTCGATGAGGATCAGGATCTCGAACGCACGAAGGCCCTCACGGCGGCGATCATGCAGGACGCCGAGCATCCGGCCATCAAGGGCATGGGCGACACTGTCGAGGAGGCCATCCTCAATTGGGTCAGGGCGTTCGCCCTTCTCGATTTCGCCATGTACACGTTCCTGGAGAAACACGTCGGCTCCAAGAGGTGCATGGACATCTACATGGGCCTCTGGGAGAGGTTCGCCCTGGCAAATGTTGACCATGTGAAGGCTGCCCTCGGCATCGCGGGCCCGGAGGACGTCGACATGGACAAGCTGGGAGATGTGTCCCGCATGTACTGGGAGGCGATCGCTTCCCCCTATCGAGTGACCAAGCATTCCGACGAGGTGCACGAAGCCGAAATCCAGATGTGCCCATACTTCGTGAACATGACCGATATCCTGGGCACCGAACAGGCTCGCTCCATGACCCTCAAGTGCGAGGCCGTGGTCTCTGTGAACTACTACGATGCCATCCTCAAGGCGCTGGGCGTCTTCGACAAGTACTCGTTCACCATGGACAAGTTCATCTGCTGCGGCGACGACGTCTGCCGCGTGAGGTTCGAGAAAAGGAAGTGAGCATGGCGACTGCGGCTGAGAACTTGGTGGCGGCTCGGGCGTGGATCCAAGCCATGGCCGAGCACGATCCCGCGAAGATGGGGGCTATGGCGGCCGGAGACGTGAAGGTCCTGGAGGTGGCGGAGGGAGAGGTCCACAAAGGCCGGGACTTCTTGATCTGGGCCTACGAGGACCTATTCAGAGGCTACCCCGACTGCACCTGCGAGATCATCAACAATTTCGCAGGTGATGACCAGGTGATGGTCGAGGTCCAGTGGCGCGGTACCGAGACCGGGGAGTTCCGGGGCCAACCTCCCAGCGGCGGCAGGGTCAACCTGCGGATCGGCTACGTCTTTGAGTTCGCTGAGGGTCTCATATCGGCGATAACCGAGTACTACGACGCCGCTACCCTCGAGAAGCAGCTAAGCGGCGCGTGAGCCACCGGCTAAGCGGCGCCTGAGCTGACGCCCGATCGGAAGGCGAGGCCCCGCGCGGCGGCCACCCAATCGCGCACATTGTGAAAGACCGGGACTCCCTCGGACTCGATCTCCGCAGACAGCCGGTGGGTGAAGCTCCCGCCCGTGGCGGCCGCGAGGATGGGTTTGGTGGCCGCCCGGTTCAGACGGCCCAGCTTCTCGGGGATGTCCGTGCCCAGGGGGGCGTCCTGGAACACGAACCAGGGCATGACGATGTCCACTCCCGGATCGCCGAGCAGAACTTCGATCCCGATCTCGTAGTCGGCGCTGGTGCCGGAACCGGTTACATCCAGCGGGTTCTGCACCACATAGAAAGAGGGATAGATCTCGGCCAGTCGCGTGACAGTCTGAGGCGCCAGCGTGGCAAGAGACAACCCACCGCCCCCCAGGATGTCCAGGGCCTGCACTATGGTCCCCACGCCGTTCCCTATCATCGCCACGCGTCCACCCGGGGCCTGGGGCTGGAGAGCCAGGGCCTTGGTGATTGCCACCAATTCCTCGTAAGAGTCCACGGCGATCAAGCCGGCCTGGCGGAAGGCGCCTTCGGCCACCTTGTACGACCCGGCGAAGAATCCGGTGTGGGTGAGCGCCGCCCGAGCCGCGGCCGCCGTCCTTCCTGCCTTGAATATCACCACCGGTTTCTGTGCCGCTGCGCGCCGGGCGGTCTCCAGGAACGCGCGCCCGTTCTCGAACCCTTCCACGTACATTGCGATCACCCGAGTGTCCGGATCCTCGGCCAGGTAGGAGAGAAGGTCGGCCTCGTCGACATCGACGCGGTTCCCATAGCTGACGAACTTGCTGATGCCCGAGGAGACCATGTCTTCAAGGAAGGCGATGCCGACGGTGCCGGACTGACTCATCATGGCTACCGGTCCGGCGGGGGGCCGGGCCATGCGCTCGTGCGGCTGGAAGAAGGTGTCCAAACGGGTGGTTCCGTCGAAGACCCCGATGCAGTTGGGCCCGATCACACGGACCTTGAGGTGGCGGGCGAGGCCGCTGATCTCGGCCTCCAGGGTGGCTCGGTCCCCGCCCAGCTCCTTGCCGCCGCCGGAGACGACGACCAGATTGTGCACGTCGCGCGAGGCGCACTCGCGAAGCAGATCCGGTACCAGCGCTAGGTCCACCGTACAGACCACCAGCTCCACCGGTCTGCGAATGTGACTCAGGGTCGGATAGGTCTCGAGGCCCAGGATCGACTTCTTGCCGGGGTTCACGGGGAAGACCTCGCCCCGGTACTCGTGCTCGGTGAGGCTCTCGAGTACGGCGTGGCCTATCTTGCCCGGCGTGGCCGAGGCGCCCACCAACGCCACCGACCGGGCTTTGAAAAAGGTCTCTATGTGGGTGGTATCGGGCGCCCGCATGTCTTCGACGGCCGCCCGCTCGCCGACGACTACCTTAGCGTCGAGCACCCTGTGCTCGCCCCTCCACACCGCCACGGGGTTGAGATCGGCGGATTCCAGGCGGTCACCGAGATCGAGGCCGAAGCGTGCCGCGCGGAGAAGGAGGTCGACGAGGAGGTCAGGTGACACCGGCGCCTGTCCGCGGTAGCCCTGCAGGACACGCGCCCCCCGTGTCTCGGATACCATCTGCCGGGCATCTTCCTGCGTGATCGGGAGGACTCGGAAGCTGACGTCGTCTAGAAGCTCGGTGAATATGCCTCCCAGTCCGAACATGATGACCGGTCCGAACTGGGCATCTCGTTTGAGACCGATTATGATCTCAAACCCACCGGCGACCATCTCCTCGACCCGCATCCCTTCTGTGCGCGCTCGGGGAGCATGTTGTTCAACGGCCACGAGGATGCGTCGATAGGCGGCCCGCACCGCTTTCTCGGAATCGAGGCCCAGCTCCACTCCGCCGATGTCGGTCTTGTGGAGGATGTCCGGAGACTCGATCTTGAGAACGACCGGGTAGCCGATCCTGGACGCCAAGGCGGCGGCTTCGTCCTCGTCGCCGGCGAGCTCGCTCTGAGGTTGCGCGAAGCCGTAGTCAGAAAGTGCGTAGCGGCTCATGAACGCCGATCTTCATGCCCACCGATTTCTCCATCGGCTGCGCGGAAGCGTCCGCGCAGGTGTACCAAGACTAGAGTTAGGTTAACACAGAGTATACTAGGGCGCCAGGGAAGTCCGATCACTTGTAGTAGACTGGTGGGCGGATCGGGGAGCGTCGGGGAGGATCGGCGGAGTCGAGGGCTAACACGAGGGACCGCAGAGATGGATCGTGTCCAAAGAACTGCCGCGGTGGCTGAAGCCCGCGGGCCGGCATGCGTGAGCGGGCGAGTCAAGCTTCAGAGGTGGCCCACCCGCCTTGTCCTCCTCTCGCTGGTGACGCTACTGGCGCTGCTTGTGGGGAACACGAGCAGCGCGCCGGCCTTCACCGACGTGCCACCCGGTCGCCTCGACTATCGCGCCATCACGGGCTTGGCTATGAAGGGGGCGGTGCAAGGTTTCGCCGATGGGACCTTCAGGCCCGACTCGCCGGCGGTGCGCGCAGAATTCGTGAAGATGGTGGTGGCCGCAATGTTCTTGCCCCTCGGGGACTCGAGCCAGACATCGTTTCGAGATTTGGATCCTAGTGGGATGCGGGCCCCATATCCAGGAGGCTACGTGGCCGCTGCCTATGTGGCCGGCATCGTCAGGGGGAAGAGCTCCACTGTGTTCGATCCGTATGGGCCGCTTACTCGGGTCCAGGCTATGACGATCGCGGTGCGGGCGGCGGAGAAGTTGCGGGCTCGAGATTTCAAGCCCCTTCCGGCGGGCTACCAGGGCAAATTCCTCGACTTCGACGACCCGACCCACGGAGAGAACGCGAGACTGGCCGAAGCCAACCACCTCCTCGCCGATATCGACCTGCGTCACTGGAACGCCTGGGCTCCTGCTACCCGATCGGAGGCGGCTACTATAGCGTGGAACCTGGTCGGTTGCTTCGGCTGATGGGGGTTGTGACGGCCGTGAGCCGTCTGAGAGGGTATGCCGGATTGGCAAAGCAAGGAGGGCGGACAGGTGAAGATCATGGTTGTGTTGGGTCACCCGAATCGGGAGAGCTTCAATCACGCGATTGCGATGACTGCGGTGAAGGCTCTTCAGGCTAACGGCCACGAGGTCATGTTCCATGACCTCTACGCCGAGGGCTTCGATCCGGTGCTGACTCAAGAGGAGTTCGCCGCCGATGAAGTGTCGGACGCGGTTGTGAAAGCGCAGTGCGAGCAAGTAGCGGGTGCGGATGCGCTTGTCATAGTCCATCCGAGCTGGTGGGGCCAGCCCCCCGCCATGATGAAGGGGTGGGTGGACCGGGTACTGCGTTACGGCGTGGCGTATACCTTCAAAGAGGAGAGCGGCGAGGAAATCGGTGTCGGGCTGCTGACGGCCCGTAGTGCTTTGATCCTGAACACGTGCATGACCACGGAAGAGATGGACCGAACCCACTACGGCGATCCGCTCGAACGGCTATGGAAGACTTCGATCCTGGGCTTCTGCGGCGTCACGGAGGTGCATCGGCGCAACTTCCGCATTGTGCAGACGGTCTCGCAGGCCGAGCGGGAAGCCATGCTCGAGGCGGTTTCGACGACCGTGAACGAGCTTTTCCCGGCGGCCGCCTGACGGACATCGAGCGCGGCGCCTTTTCGCCGCTCCGGCTGCGGCCCGAACGGCCGAGGGGCGCGTCAGCCGCCGGTCCCACCCTTGGTGGAGATCAGTAGGACCGCGACGTCATCGGCGAAGGGCTCGCCGCCGGGCGTCTCGATCTCGGTCATCAGCTCGTCAAGAGCGTTGCCGTCCAGGCGCTGGAACGACCAGGCTCTGAGGCGTCTCTTCAGACGTCCTTCGCCGTAGCGCTCGACCGACCCCGGCGCCGTACGCGCGTCGATCAGGCCATCGGTGTAGCAGAGTAGACTCCACTGCGAGGGCAGGGGGAAGCGTTGCACGATCCCGTCGGTCGCGACGCCGAAGCCCAGGGGAGGCGTGGGAGGCGTGTCCAGGGAGACCACGCCATCGACGATGAGCAACGGGGGAGGGTGGCCGATGTTCGCCAGGTTCACGCTTCCATTCTCGAGGTCGATGTACCCGGCGACGAAGGTGGCGAATGCGCTGGGCTCCGCCCGTTCCGCGAGCAGGACCTGTCGCATCACGGTGATGGCCTTGGGGATGCTTTCCCCAGCCAGGACCAGCGCTATCCAGGTTGAACGGAGCGTCGCTCCTAAGGCGGCGGCGTCGGGCCCGTGGCCGCTCACATCACCTATGACGAAGTGCAGCGCGCCACTTGGGGAAAGGGCCGAGCCGACGAAATCGCCCCCCAGGCGCAGCCGTTGCTCACCGGTTCGGTAGCGAGTCGCGACCTGGAGACGGGGATGGTCGGTGGGCAGAGAAGGGAGGAGGCTGGCCTCGAGCCGGGCATGGAGATCTTCGGCGGAGGCGTTGGTGAGGGCGAGAGCGGCCTGGTCGGTGAATCGTTGGACGACTACCAGCAAGCCCTTGTCCGGCTCCTCTCTGGGGTTGTCCCAGGCAAGGACGAACAGGTTCCGGGGACCGTGCCCACCGATGCGGATGGGCACGTACAGCGCCGAATGAATGCCGACCCCGCGGATAACCTCTGGGGGCCACGGTTGGATGGAGCGACTCGGGTCTCTCACGTCGGGGACGAAGGTAGCGGCGCCCGAACGTAGCTCACGGGCCAGCGGCATCTCCCCGGTGAGCGGGAAGGTGAGGCCCTTGCTGAGAGCCTTCGCGGGCGGCACGCGGGCCAAGACCCGTAGGCGGTCTCCTTCGACTCGGTAAAGGGCGGCAGCTGTGCAATCGAAGGTTTCCAACGCGGCTTCACAGATCGCCTGGGCGACCTCCTCCCGTGAGCCGGTGATATGGAACGTAGGGGCTAGAGCGAGGACCCGGTCGAGCGTCTCACGAAGCGCGTCGGCTTGGCGCTGGGCGTCCAGGCGCAGAGCGGTCTGCCAGACTATGGCCGCCTGATCGGCGAAGCGCCGCACGATAGCGAGCAGCTCTTCGGTAGGGCGTTCGATGAGGTGATCCCAGCTGAGAGAAAGCACCCCCATGGCCCCTTCCAGATTGAGGATGGGGACGCGTAGGGCCGAGATGATGTTCAGGTGGTGCTGCAGCCGGAGAGCGGCGCCTCTCAGTGGCAACCGCCGGACATCCTGCACGTAGGATGGCCGGTGGTGTTGGAGAACGCCCGCAAGATCAGGGAAATCGTCCAAACTGAAGCTGGGGTTGGGCGGAGAGCCATCGTGCGAGGGCGCCAGGGCGAGGAGTTCCAGCATGGAGCCCTTGACGGCATAAAGCTGGGCTCCATCGGAGCCGAAGGTCTCCAAGGCGGTATCGCAGATGGCCTGCGAAACCTCGGCCAGGCTGCCTCCCTGGTGGAACTGCGGGCTGAAGTCCAACACCCGCTCCATCTTCTCCCGGGCTGAGAGTGAACGGCCGAGAGCCTGTTCGAGCGCGGCCTCACGTCGGAGGACCTGCCGGCGGAGGTATCCCACGGTCAGTCCGACGGTCGCGGAGGCCACGCACCAGATGACCGCCGACCCGAGGGCATTAGCGGCCGCGACGCGCGTGCTGAAATCGGCCAGGAGCAGGAAGGAAGCAAGGACTCCCACAAGGGCGGCGCTCAGACCCACCAAGGCGCCGCTCAGGCCCGCCGCGACGACTGAGAGAAAGACCACTCCCGCTCCCACGGGCTCGAGGGAATGAACGGTCGAGTCAACCCAATAAACAGCCAGGACCACGATCACCTCCAGCACGCCCGCCACTGCCAGCACTACCCAGCGATAGCGCTGAAAAGGGCTGCTGGGCGCAAGAAACGTCTCGCCCAGCGGCCGCGAGAACCCCGGTCTTCGTGAAACTGGCATCATCCCCAGGCTATCAAGAGGGGAAGCGGCAGGCAAGCACGCCAAAACGGTGGTTGGCCGTCGGACTGTTGTGTGCTAGCATCTCCGGGCTGCGGGCCACACGTGAGGTTCGGCAGCGCCAATGTGCCCCCATCGTCTAGTGGCCTAGGACATCGCCCTTTCAAGGCGACGGCGGGGATTCGAATTCCCCTGGGGGCATTTCCCACGCTGGGTATCTGGGCGCATAGCTCAGTGGGAGAGCACCTGCCTTACAAGCAGGGGGTCGCAGGTTCAAGTCCTGCTGCGCCCACTTGTCTGGGCCGGGCACGTGAGATAATCTCTCACTCCTCGCGGGGGTGTAGTTCAGTTGGTTAGAACGCCGGCCTGTCACGTCGGAGGTCGCGGGTTCGAGTCCCGTCGCTCCCGCCTCAGCCGCCCCAGTCTAAGCTGGGGTGCCACGGCAGAACGCCGCGGCGACACAGCGTCGCGCGCGGCACGCGCGTTGCTCTCTCGCTATCCCACCCGCAGATGGTCCAGACATACCCGTATCAGCATCTCCACGTGGGGATCGTCGGGCCCGTAAAGGACCTCCCGCCCCTGTCGACGGGCGCGCACCAGGCGAAAATGCCGAAGTATCCTCAGGTGGTGCGAGACCGAAGACTGGCTCATCTCCACTTGGTCCGCCAGGTCGCGCACGCACATCTCCCCCCCGCGTATCAGTACCTGGATCACGTTCACCCGGGTGGGGTCGCTCAGCACTTTGAAAACCTCAGCCATTCCAGAGGCATCCTCAAGTTCAGCTTGAGTGCTGCTCTGGACCGACAGCGTATGGTTCCTCCACTGGGCCAGGATGTCTCGGGCCTGTTCCTGGGAACGGTCGTGGAGATCCTCGATGGCTGCCTTGTCGACCTGGGGAGTGCTGGAGTTCTTCCGCGCCATCGGCCACCTCCGCGACCTCGCATTCTACGTATGAGTACCTATTCATACATCGGCACGAGCCGCTACGACTTGAGCTGCTGCCGCGGGTCTCTGTGCGGTTCTCGCCGGCAGGGGCGACAAAGTTCGTCGGGGCGGGCGCGTCCTTGAAATGCGGTTGGTGCTCGGCTAGTATTGCGGCCCGGTGCACGGACGAGCCGTCACCGTGCCACCATCCCGTGGCGGGATAGCTCAGTTGGTAGAGCACATGACTGAAAATCATGGTGTCCCCGGTTCAAGTCCGGGTCCCGCCACCTAGATACTCTGCTCATGGCCGACTTCATGATTCGCGCGTCTCGCCTACTGGCCCGTCCAGCCAACACTTGGCCAAACGAACCACCAGTCACCTATACGGGAGGAGAGATGATCGATTACGCTCGGCGTATCCCAACCCACGCCGCCTTGCTGGCCCTTTTCGTCGCCCTGCTGGTGGTCTCGCCCGCTGTGGCCTCCGCCGACACGACCACAACGGCGGTCTCGGGAGTTGACTGGCGCGCCATAGTCCTCACCCCCGAGGGATACTCGGGATCACCGGGCGACATCGAGGGAGACCTGGTGGTGTGGGCGGGCCGGGCCCCCGGGCAGCCCGATGGGGGCAACTGGACGAACACCGATGTGTTCCTCTATCGCTTGTCGGAGCGCTCCATGACCAGGCTCACCGCCACCTACTACGCCGACGAGAGTTCCCCCCGAGTCTCCGCGGGGTAGGTGGCATGGCGGGGCAGCGGCACCGGGGAGCTGGCTGGAGGTGACAGGCTCTACGAACAGGGGATCATCGTCCCGCGGGAAGCACCATCTGTTCGTGGAGTTCGCACCTTGATTGTCCAAATAGAAGCGGCCGGAGTACCGCCGGCGAGTGAGATCTACGACCGATGCTTACACGGAACGCCCAACTGGGTACGGACATGGCGATGCGGTGCCCAGAACGCAACCAGGGGGTGAGCTCGGTGGGGCTCGTCGGGGCGAACATGAAATGGGTGGGGTGCGCAGTTCTGATAGCCCTCTTGTTCCCGTTCAGCGCCTGTGGGAACAGCGGCGGCGAGTCGAGTAGCAGCCTTTCTCCGGGTGGTAGCGTGCAGATCACAGCCCCGTCTACCGCCACTTCGTCCTCCCCGAGCAGCTCATCCACAGTTGCAGGCACCTATCGGGCCAGGACCGTGGTGCAAGACCTGCGGATCCCGTGGGAGATGAGCTTCTTGCCCAATGGGACGCTGCTGATAACCGAGCGGGAAGGCCGGGTAATTCTCGCGGACGTGGCCTCCGGCGCAGTGACCGAGGTTGGCCGGATCGACGTCTTGGCCCGCGGAGAAGGGGGTCTCATGGGGCTTGCCTTGGACCCTGACTTCCCGGACACGCCCAGCATTTACGTCAGCTACACTCACAGCCAGAGCGGGGACCCTCAGAACAGGGTCAGCCGATTCGTTCTCAGCGGTTTCGACACTCCTAGCCCCAGGTTGGAAGGCGAAACAGTCCTCCTGGACGGCATCCCGGCTGGATCGATCCATGACGGAAGCCGGGTGGCCTTTGGTCCTGACGGCTTCCTCTGGGTGACGACGGGCGACTCAGGGAATGGTGACCTAGCCCAACAGATGGATTCGCTTGCCGGGAAGGTCCTACGCATGACAAGGGACGGCGAGCCCGCCCCCGGCAATCCCTACCTGGATCAACCCTACCCCTTCTCTCTCATCTACACGCTCGGCCATCGCAATCCCCAAGGGCTGGCCTTCCATCCCCAGACCGGAGGGGCGTACGTCACCGAGCACGGGCCCTCCGACAACGACGAGGTAAACAAGCTGCAGGCGGGCGGCAACTATGGCTGGCCCGACTTGCGCGGAGCGGTCAATGAGCCGGGTCTTATCGACCCCATCATGACTTGGAGCCCGACCATCGCTCCTGCCGGAGCTCTCTTCTACTCGGCGGATCTGCTGGGCAATCTTAGAGATACCCTCGTATTCGTCACCCTGAAGGAGAGCGATATCCGAGTGCTTGCATCCGCAGACGGGGCGGAGTTTTCCGCGGTTGCTGAAGAACGGGTTCTCTTCGATGGGGAGTTCGGCCGCCTGCGTGCGATCACCGAGGGCCCTGATGGCGCTCTATACGTGGGTACGAGCAACTTCGACGGACGAGGCGAACCCCGACCCGGAGACGATCGCATCATTCGTATCGAGCCCGCAGGGTAGAGGGCTGGTCCCTGGGGTTCACGGCTCGGCGCGGTGTGCACGGTGCGGATGTAGGCGCGTATGTGGTGCAGGCTGGCAGAGGAGGCCGGGTCCTCCGCCTTTATTCCTGGTCCAAGACCTTCCCGGATGCAAACTCTGTGTCGTCCGAGTCCAGGAGCGGCACCAATACAACTTCTTCGCCACCGATCGGGTCACCGCGCATATGGCGTAGAACGGCCACTTGCTGGCCGGGCTCCGAGCCGGCCTTGAGTTCCATGATCGCGTATCGGGCATCTGCAAGGTACGTCTCCATCAACTCCATACTACTGCTCATCGCGCCCCCTGTCAGTCTTGGAAGCGGTGTCCACTTGGAACTATACGTTACCCGGTACGGGTCCATCGCAGCCCGTGGATCACCATGACAAGCCTGCCGCGCGTTCTCAGCGACTACCCTTGCCGCAGATGGTGCTTCCCCTGCACGGGCTGCTTCCGCTGCTGGATCAACAAGCCGGGTGAGTGCGTCTTGGGCGGCCCTTCGGTCGACATGGCCCGGATGGCCGTCGCCAGCGATCTGCTGGTTGTCACGACCCCGGTGATCTTCCGTGGCTACTCCTACGAGATCAAGAAGGTGCTCGACAGAATCGTGTGTTCGCTGCTTCTGCCTTTCCTCACGCGGGTCGACCGTGAGTTCCACCATCCGGCGAGGTATCCTAGGCTTCCAGAGTTCGTGGTGGTGGGGACTCTTCGGGCACCCGACGCCGAGGCGATGAGCGTCTACGAGACATTGGTTGGCGGCAACGCCTGCAACCTGCACAGCCGCCGGCCGTTGTCGTTATCGCCGGCGACTCCGGCGCGAGCCGGCTTGCTACCCTCGCAGACGACCTGCTCGCCCGCGCCGGAGTGGCCCAAGCGTGGCTTTCGTCAGTCGGTGCCCCCCAGTCACGGCGGCAACTTGCGTCCGGGCAGGCGACCCGGGAGGTGGCGTGATAACCCCTGAGGAGAACGTGGTGACCTCCGAGATCGTTTCGAGCTAACACCGCCAATACTGGGGCCAATTGACATGTCAGAAACACCGATCACCGAATGGCTCTACGCATACCGAAAGATGATGGCCGTGGACGCGGCCTGCGATCTCCAGGTGTTCACCCTCCTCGAGGAACGCCCGTGCTCGGCCGAGGACCTGGCCGCAATGACCGGTGCCCGGGTTGTTCCGCTTACCGCCCTGCTCGACGCCTGTGCGGGGCTGGATCTTCTCTCGGTGGAGAGGGGTGTCTACGCCAACCGGGCGGCTGCCAGTGCGTATCTCGTCGAGGGACGACCCTACTACCATGGTGATCTCTTCCGGGTCTTCGCCTCGGAAGCACCGGCTTGGCAAGGGCTGCGCGCCTTGCTCAGAGAACGCCCGGGAAGCGAGGACGAGGTGGACGCTGCGCAGTTCACCCGGGCGATGCACGCGCTTGGGGTGCTGGGCGAGGCCGAAGCGCTCGCGGGCTCGATCGACCTCAGCGATCGCCGGGACTTGGTGGACGTCGGCTGCGGCTCCGGCGTGTACTCGTTGGCTCTTTGCCGCCGGAATCCCCAGCTTCGCGCAACGCTGATCGATCGACCCGAGGTGCTCGAGGTGGCCGCGGGGTACGTGGCCGAGAGCGGCCTTCAGCCCCATGTGTCGCTCGTGCCGGGTGATTTCCTGCACGACGGATACGGGCGGGATCGAGACGTGGTGCTCCTATCGGACGTCCTTTACCAGGAGAGTGAGATCTGCCGGTCCATGCTGCGTCTTGCGTTTGAGGCGCTCAAGCCGAACGGCTTACTCGTGATACGCGGCTATTTCACCGACCGTGAGGCCGGGCAAGGGCCCTTCGGAGCCCTCTTCGATCTCGACCGTCTGCTCGAGAATCGCGCCCGGGAGCCGCTCCTGGTCGAGCGCCTGCTCAGATGGCTGGTTGACGTCGGCTTCAAAGGCGCAAGGTCGTTCCCCCTCACCGAGCGCACCATCTGCATCCTGGCCGGCAGGTGACGCGGCATCGGTTGCCCAGAAACGCCCCGGCCGGGCCTCAAGAGGCCCGGCCGGGGCCGGGAAGCGTGAGTTGCGGTCGAGACCGGAGGGGCGCTCCGCCCGCTGATATCTGACTTAGGTGGAGCCACCGGTCGTCGTGGAGGGGTCGCCTGCGCTGCCGGGCGTCGGCGAACCCATCCCTCCGTATTTCTGGACGAGGGCCCGGAACTGATCCATCGTTTGCTGCAAGGCGCTGCGTTGTTGTGTGGCAGTGGCCTGCAGCTGGTCGAAGGTGGCCTGGTCTGCTTGGCTCATCTTGTCGCGGATGAGCTTCAAGGCCGCGTTCCGCTTGGCCTGCCGATCCTGCTGTTGTTGCTGGAGCGCTTGTCTTTGCGCCTCGGTGAGGGGAGCCTCGCCACCGAACCTATCGCCTCGGCCGCACGGCCCACCAAACCCGTTCGTCTCTGAAGGCTGCGTGGTCGAGGGAGCGGTGGTTGAGGGCGTGTTGGTGGACGGAGCTGTCGCGGAGTCGGTGGAGCTGGAACCTGTCTCCGCCCACGCGGCAGCACCGATCGACAGCGTCAAGACCAGCGCCGCGATCGGGATCAGCCACTTTCTTCTCAGCAGTTCTCTCATTCTTGCCTGTACCTCCAGGTTGTTTGTCTTGCACGGTTGCCCGCGAGGCCAGTGTGCCCCAGCAGGCGTAAGGTCCGCGTAAGCGGCGGCGGTGCTCCTTCTCCTTGACACCCCAGGGGGGGTGGGGTACACTGCCGTATCCTACCCCCCCTGGGGTGGGGAAAGACTATCGACCCGGGGTTAGGAGCAAGGCGAATGTTGCCGGAATACAAGAAAGAGGCCGACCTCAGGCTCAAGGTGGCTGCAGGGCACCTTGAGGGGGTACGCCGCATGGTGGAGCAAGACGCGTACTGCGTAGACTTGATGAAGCAACTGTCCGCCGTACAGGGGACTCTGCGGCGGGTGCAGCAGCTTTTCTTGCGCAATCATCTGTCCTCCTGCGTGTCAGAAGCTATCAAGAATGGCATGGGCGAGGCCGTCATCGATGAGCTGATGGCCGCCCTCAAGTACGACACCAGCCTGATAGATGGCTGCGGGCCGGGCCTGGGGCTTCTCTCCTCACCGGAGACGGAACCATCGCTAGTTCAAGAGTCTGGCGCGCCCTGCTGCGCGCCGGCGCTGGAATCATAGCCGAGGCATCGGCGGAGAAGGGATGTAGACCATGAGTGCTGAGAATAGGGTGACGGACCTCGACCTCAAAGTGCAGGGCATGGCCTGTGAGGGCTGCGCCGAGACTGTCGCCAAGGCGGCGAAGACTGTCCCCGGCGTGACCGATGGTGTGGTCGATCTCAGGGCGGGCTCCGTCAAGATGACGGGCGGTGCCGGCGAGATCGATGGGGGCCTGGTGGCCGATGCGATTCGAGCCGCGGGCTATACGGTGTTCTAGATGAAGAGCGACGGACAACAGGTGAAGACCTCACTCATAGTGCACGGCATGTCCTGTGCCGCCTGCGAGACAAAAGTCAGGCAGGCGCTTTCGGCGCTGCCTGGGGTGTCGGACGTGATCGTGAACGTGAGCACCGGCCACGTCGCTGTCACCCATGCGCCGGAAGTTACCCCGATCGGGTTGGCGGACGTCGTCACTTCCCTCGGCTACCAGGTCGAGGACTCGGAACTGGCCCTGAGCGTCGAGGGTATGAGCTGCGCCGGATGCGTGGCCAAGATAGAGAGCGCCATAAAGGGTCTACCCGGGGTTCTCGAGGTCGCGGTCAGCCTCGGGACGGGTACGGCGCGCGTCCGCGGCTACGCCGGCATCATGCAAAAGCGCCAGCTGATCGAGGCCATCGACGCCCTTGGCTACAAGGCTTCTGGAAAGCTCGAGGGCCGCGCCCAGCTCGACCGGGAGCAGGAGATCCGGGCCGTCGAGCTTCAGCGGCAGAAGCGCAACATGTGGATGGCCTGGCCGCTTGCGGCTGTGATCATGATTCTCACCTTCCAGGGCATGTGGGTCATTCCCGAGTTCATGCCCACCACTGTCAAGAACTGGCTCCTCATGGCTCTCACCATCCCCATCGTTTTTGGTCCCGGGCGGCAGTTCTTCGCTCACTCCTGGCGAGGCTTGAAGCGGGGCGTCACCGACATGAACCTGCTGTACGCCACGGGGATCGGCGCCTCGTTTCTGATCGCCACGATAAACACGATCTTCCCCAACGCCGGGTTCGGAGGGAAACAAGCCACCTTCTTCGAATCGGCGGCGCTCCTTACCGCCTTCATCATCTTGGGCCGTTACCTGGAAGCGCTCACCAGGGGGCGCACCAGCGAGTCCATCCGCAAGCTCATGAAGTTGCAACCGAAGGTCGCCCGAGTGCTGCGCGATGGGCTTGAAGTGGACATGCCTTCTGACGAGGTCGAAGTCGGGGACCTGATCCTGGTCCGCCCGGGGGAATCTATCCCGGTGGATGGGATTGTCGTCGAGGGGTACTCGGCGGTGGACGAATCAATGATCACGGGGGAGTCGATCCCTATCGAGAAAACCGTCGGAGCGAAGGTCATCGGCGGCACCATGAACCGCAGCGGAGCGCTTCGCTTCGAGGCGACGCAAGTGGGCAAGGACACGGCCCTTGCGCAGATCATACGACTGGTGGAAGACGCCCAGGCCAGCAAGGCGCCCATTCAACGAGTGGCCGACCTTGTTGCCGGCAACTTCATCCTGGGAGTGCATCTTCTTGCGCTGCTGGTGTTCCTGGGTTGGTTCTTCGTGGGCTATGGCGCCTTTTTCACGCCCGACAGCCACTTCATTCTCTCGCCCGCCAACCTGTCGACCATGGGCGTGTTCGGCTTCTCTCTGCTCCTTTCTATATCGGTTCTCATCATCTCCTGCCCCTGCGCGGTGGGCCTCGCAACGCCGAGCGCGATGATGGCCGGCGCCGGCAAAGGGGCCGAGTACGGGGTGCTCTTCAAGGGAGCTGACGCGATAGAAGGTACCTCCAAGATCCGCACCATCGTCTTTGACAAGACGGGGACGATTACCAAGGGGGAGCCGGCAGTCACCGACCTGCTGCCTTGTTTGGATGGTTTGACACCGGAGCAGCTTCTCGTCTACGCCGCCGCGGTGGAGCAGAACTCGGAGCATCCACTCGGCGAGGCCATCGTCAATGGGGCGAGGGAGCGGGGATTGACTATCCCCACGGTGGAGGCGTTCGATTCGATTCCCGGTCACGGGGTAATGGGTCTGGTCGATCGGCACTCGATTCTGCTCGGCAATGCCAAGTTCATGGACGATCGCGGCGTGGAGGCGGCCGAGCTCAAGGCTGTTTCCGACGAGCTGGCGGCGCAAGGGAAGACGCCGATGTTCGTCGCGGTCGACGGGCACGGAGCTGGGGTCGTTGCCGTGGCGGACGTGCTCAAGGAGTCGTCGAGGGGCGCCATCGCCAGGCTGCACCAAATGGGCCTTCGCACTGTGATGATCACCGGAGACAACCGGCGGACCGCCGAAGCTATCGCCCGGCTGGTGGGCATCGACGAGGTGCTGGCCGAGGTACTGCCCGAAGACAAGGCCGAGAAGGTGAAGGAACTGCAAGGCAGGGGGCTTTTCGTTGCGATGGTGGGAGACGGTGTGAACGACGCTCCGGCCCTCGCCCAAGCGCACGTGGGGATAGCGATCGGGTCGGGCACCGACGTGGCCAAGGAAACCGGGGACGTGATCCTTATCAAGAGTGACCTCATGGACGTGGTAACCGCCATCGAGGCGGGCCGGGCGACGATGAGGAAGGTAAAACAGAACCTGTTCTGGGCCTTTTTCTATAATGCTGTCGGCATCCCGATCGCTGCCGGGGTCCTCTATCCCTTCACCAAGCAGATCGTGGGCCCCGAGCTTGCTGCCTTCTTCATGGCGATCTCTTCCGTCTCGGTGACTATGAATACCTTGCTGCTCCGAAGGTTCAAGCCGAGTTCCTCTGGGATCGGCGGGCGTGGCAAAGGGCGCGGTCGACACTCGCGACCGCGGAAAGGGGGTGTGGAAGTTGTCGGGCAACCAGCCAAGTAAGCTTTCGGGTGACGACGGCGGAGAATCTCGCGCCGGCAAACTCGCGGCAGTCGTTTACGGCAGCGCCGCGCTCATCGCGGCTCTGGCGTTTTGGGCAGTTACCACCTTCGCCGGCTCCTACCCGGCGGTCGCCCGCTACGGTGGCGCCGCCTGGATATTCGTCCTCATGATGATCGTGCTCATGCCGATCGTCATACCCAGGGTGAGGAGGTCAGTCCAGCTCCAGCCTCTTCGCGGAGAAGGTGAACCAGGCGACCAGCCCTGAGGCGAGGATGACGCAACCGGCAACGAGAAGCGAGAGGCTCACCCCGCTGTGCACGGCGTCGTAGGCCGCTTGGGTCGCCTGTTTGATCTCCTCGGGGTACTGCGACTGCGCCGCGTTGACGACGCCTTCGGTGCCGGGCGGAGCCTTCCCGGTCAGGACCCAGGAGATGATGATGTCTCTGACCTCTTTGGGCCACCCAAGTTCGGTCAGGCGCCGAGTGAGGAAGTCGATGAGCTTCGTGTTGAACACCGATCCGAGCGCCGCCACTCCCACCACGGTGCCGACTTCACGGGCAGTGGTGGTGGCCGATGCGGCCATTCCCGAGTGCCTGGCCGGCGTAGCGGACAGCGCCACCGAGGTGATCGGCACTACGGCGATGCCGAAGCCGGCGCCGGCTAGGGTGAGCGACAGGATGAGAGGCGTGAAAGGGACGCTGCCTGCTAGGGCGAGGTCGGTGAGCAGCACCCCCGCCCCGGCGGCAAAGCAGCCGATGGCAACAGGCAGCCGGGGCCCGCGCAGGGCCACCCATCGGCCCGCGAAGGCGGAGGCGACGATCATGGCGAGGGCCATGGGAACGAACAACGTAGCGAGGCGGAAGGCTGAGTAGGCGAGGACGATCTGCAGGTAGAGCGCGGTCAAGAAGAAGATTGAGAACACACCGAAGTATGTGGCGAAGGCGACCACCATGGACCCCGAGAAAGCCGGATTTCGAAAGTAGTCGACCTTCAACATGGGCGCCTTGTTACGGTGCTCGGCGAAAGCAAACAGCCCGCCGGCAACGACGCCGATGGCGAACAGGGCTATGACGTGCCCGGCCCTGTACCCCGCGGTCTCCCCGAGGATGATGGCAAAGACGATCGTGCCCAGGGCTATCGGCCCGAGGATGAACCCGGCGAAGTCGAAGTGGCCGGACTCAGGGTCGGAACTCTCCGGGACGGCGGAGAGAGCGAAAAAGAGGGCCACCGCCCCGGCGGCGAGGTTGAACCAGAAAATGGCCCGCCAGCCACCGAGGCCCACCAGGATGCCACCGATGACCGGGCCCATAGCCAGGGCCAGGCCGGCGACGGCGGCCCACAAGCCCAGGGCCCTGGCTCGAGCGGCGCGATCCGGATAGAGGTGACGGAGGATAGAGAGCGTCCCCGGTTCACATGCCGCCGCCCCGATTCCCATGATCGCCCGGGCGGCGATGAGCGAGTCCGTGTTGGGGGCCAACGCGCCGAAGACCGAGCCTGCTACGAACACGACGACGCCGAAAAGCATCACCCGCTTACGGCCGAGGCGGTCTCCCAGGGTGCCGAAGGCGAGCATGAGGCTGGCGAAGAGCAAGGCGTAGCCGTTGACGACCCACTGTATCTCCGAGACGGAGGTATGGAGGGTGGCCTGAAGGTCCTCGAGCGCGACGCTCATGATGGTGGTGTCCAGGAACGTCAGGAAGAGGATGCCACTGAGCGTTATCAGCGCCCGGCGCGAACCCACCTTGGCCAGGACCGTTTCGGCGACGCCCTTCCCGGCGGCGGTCATGGAAGAGGCATCCTCGTTATCGTGGTCGGTCGGAGGGAGAGGTTATGGCGTCACTTAGGGGCGGATCCCGCCTGCAAAGCCAGTAGCGCCAGGAAGCTATCGGCGCTGACTTTCCATACCCCATCCTGCAGTACGGCCTTGCCGGCTTGGTTGGGGAGGGCGGGCGTGCCACCGACGAGGATCGAGTACGTGACGTCTGCTGTGGTGGGCGACGTGATCGTCACGGCGGTCACGGAGACCGATGCCATCTTGCCCAGCGGCGAGGCGGCCTGTGTTTCGAGCTCCTTCGTGTACTGCTGGCCGTTTTCGAGGAGTCCGGCCTTGTCCGCGACGGGCTTGGTGCCGTCGAAGAACGTGACGTAGTTAGCGGCGATAGTGGCCGCTTCCCCGGTGAGGACGACAGAGGTCGAGGAGGAGCCGGCGCCGGTGGTCGCCGACCCGCCGGAAGTGGTGGTAGGCGCGTTGGACGTTGTCGAGGCCGCGGTGGCACTTGTGGTCGTCGCCGACGATCCTCCACACGCGGCCACCAGCACCGTGAGTGCCACGATGAGAGCACCGAGCAGCGCGAAACGGGCCCGGCTGCGCTTCATGATCCACATCCTGCATCGCCCTCCTGTCTTATGCATCTACGCAAGCAATCAAACCCACCATATCAGCCCCGTGCACGCGGGGCAACAGAGGGCCACCGCGCGGTTTGGCATTCCCGCCGGCGCGGTACGAACACTCAGAGTCGGCTTTTTGGAGGGGTTTGATGCGCTGGGTGGGAAGGCGACAGAGCAGCAACGTCGAGGACCGGCGTGGCGTAGGCGGTGGCAGGATCGCCGTAGGCGGCGGAGTAGGCGCTGTGATCATAGCCCTTATCGTCCTTTTCCTTGGCGGCGACCCGGGGACGATCCTGAATCAGGGGCAGAACTCGTATATCCCGGGGTCGCCGGTCGCCACCACGATCTCCACCCAGAACGATGAGATGACGCAGTTCGTCCGCGTGGTGCTGGCCGACACCGAGGACATGTGGACCCAGCAGTTCCAGGAACTGGGCCGTACCTACCGGCCACCGATCCTCGTGCTCTTCACAGGGAGCGTGCAGACGGGATCGGGTCTGGCCACCGCGGCCACCGGTCCCTTCTACTCACCCACCGACCAGAAGGTATATATCGACGTGAGCTTCTATCAGGAGCTGCAAGATCGCTTCCAAGCTCCGGGAGATTTCGCCCAGGCCTACGTGATCGCCCACGAGGTGGGGCATCACGTACAGAATCTCTTGGGCATCCTCGACCGGGTGAGCGCCCAGGAACGGCAAGTAAGCGAGGAAGCAGCGAACGAGCTGTCCGTGCGGGTCGAACTACAGGCCGACTTCTTCGCCGGGATGTGGGCTCACTACGACCAGACCATTTTGGGCGTGCTGGAGCCAGGCGACATCGACGAGGCTTTGAACGCCGCCAGTGCCATCGGTGATGACCGGATACAGATGCAGACCCGGGGATACGTCGCTCCGGACACCTTCACGCACGGGACCTCTGAGCAGCGCTCCCGCTGGTTCAAGCTCGGATACGATACCGGCGACATCTCCAGGGGGATACGTTCCTCGGCGAAACCGCTTTAGCTTGGCAGACGGGACTGGGCCGCGAGCCCGGCTGTAGTCGCGACGGGATGAAGCCATCACCCCTGCTATGATGGCGCAGTGACCCTGCACGAGGCATACCAGGTCCTGGGCCTGCGCCGCGACGCCACGGCCGCCCAGGTGAAGGCGGCCTACCGGCGTCTGGTCGCCGAGGCCCATCCCGACCGGGGCGGCCAGGCGGCCGAGTTCATCAAGATCCGGGCTTCATACGAGATCCTCGCCGCCTTTTTGAAACAGGGGCCGCTCGACGACGACATCCCCATCCCGCCCGACCTGCGCGGCGTCATCGACAGCATTGTGAGGGAGTTCCGAGATCATCAGCGCTGGGCGGAGACCGAGACCCTGGCTCAACTCCAGACCTTCGAGACCCGCATGGTGACCTATATCCAGTCGGCCTCCCGCAGCGAGTTGCGGCAGTTTAGCACCACGTTCCGAAACTCCTGGGATGCAATAGTCGGTGCTCTATTTAACAAATGCAACGCACGATGCGATTCCATCCTACAGAACTATGAGAGTTGGTACACGGAAAGCACCCAGGCGGTGTTCGACGACATCTATCGCAAGGAATTGCTCCGCTTTGCCTGGCGGCGGCGGTTTTGGGAGATCTTCCTCGTGCTCGGAGCGATCGCGGGGGCTCTTACCGTGGTCATCGGCTGGGGGGGACCGGTCCGGCGCTGGGTGTCGGCGGCGATGATCGCTGGGGCGTTGGCGCTGGCGTTCCTGGCCTACCGCTGGTGGGCCCGGCGGCAGCGCAGGACTCGGGAGAAGGTGGAACCGCTCAGCGTGGTCCCCTTCGAGATCCAGAAGGGGGCCCGATTCCAGACCGAGGTGACTCTGCGGCGGGGCCGGCGGACCACCACCGCCATGGGGGTGGCCGGCCTGTTCCTGGGCAACGCGGCGGCGGGCGGGTTCGCGGTGCCCATCGTGGGGGCGGCGGCGGGGGCGGCCCTGGGAGGGGCGCTCGACCGGCTCATGAACCCCACCGGGCAGATGCGTCGGAACATGCAGGACGACCTACGCCGCTTCATGAGCATGGCCAGGCCCCAAGTGACCGGGTACGTGCTCGAAGCTCACGAGCAATTGTTGGACGACGTCCGTGGCAAGATCGTAGACAACTATCAGGAGCGAGTGAGGGGCACGGTCAAGTTGCTCACGGCCGGAAGGAGTCCGGCGCGCCGCGCCCGCGACGACGCGGCCCGCGGCGCGGCATCGCGGTCGACCTAGAGACGAGTAGTTAGCCCGTTGCCGTCGGCGACGGCGCCTCCTGGAAGGGGTGCATCCGCACCACCAGCGAGAACAGGTACGGGTAGTCCTCCTTGAGGTGGCCCACGTACAAGACCCATTCCGCCAACAGCTGGCCGAAGGCGCGACGGACGTCGCCCTGCAGGTGAGTCTCATCGGCGGGTCGAAGATCGGCGAGCGACGTTCGCGCCTCCAGCTCTTCCTCAAGGTGAAGCACCGCCCACAGCAGATCGGTGAAGCGCTCATGCTCCATGAGGTTGGGGTTCTCGAGCAGCCGGAGCATGAAATGGCGCTGGCCCAGAAGGTGGGACTTGAGTGCGTCGAGATCCACCCGATCCAGGTCGACCGGGCAGTCGAGCGCGCGCGCGAATCGAGAGGCCCGGGAGAAATCTTCCTTCTTCCACGAAGCCTTGACATGGAGTTGCTCCTTGATCTCGGGCACCGAGCACATGGCCGGCAGCAGCTCCGCGAGGAGGGGAGTGCCCAACTCGCTGAAGAAGGCCCCGATGACCATGTTCAGCTTGTGGTGGAGAGATCGCTTCTCCCGCAAGGAGATGAGCCGTTCGATGATGAGGCCCACGATCAGCACCTCGAGCGGCAAGAAGGCGATGTCCATCACCAGGTAGAAGAAGATGTGGTATCCGTCACGAAAGATGGCGTAGTGGATCGCGTAGAGGGCGACCGAGGTCACCACCAGCCCAGCGGCCAGGATGGTGAGCCAACGGCGATCTTCCCGGCTCATGGCGCGATCTGCATGGTGATCGTGCGGATGACCAATTCGTCCACGTGTTTGCTCCCCTGCCGCCGACGGACGCATCGCCACTATAGCAGCAGGGTATACTTGCCCGCATGGAAGAAAGCGCTAACACTGGGGCGGCAGACGAGCTTTACGGCACCATCGCGATCCGCGAGAACAAGCTCGAACGATGGCCCAATCCTCACCCGGAACGGCCCTATCTGATCTCTTTCGACATCCCAGAGTTTACCTGTCTCTGCCCCCGCTCCGGCTTTCCCGACTTCGCCCTTATCAAGATTCGCTACCAGCCGCTCGACTGGATCGTAGAGCTGAGATCCCTCAAGCTGTACATCAACGGCTATCGGGAGCGCGGGATTTCACATGAGGCCGTAGCTAATCAAATCCTGGACGATCTCGTCTCGTTGCTGCAACCCCGTTGGATGCGGGTGACTGCCGACTTCACGGTGCGAGGCAATATTAAGACTGTGGTCATTGCCGAGCACGGTTGCCGGGAGCGGTCGTGAGCGAGCGGGCGGCCGCGCCTGCGGAGCCGGCGCCCGCGCCGAGCGCCGAGTCGACCGCCGCGGCTTCGCCCGGGCCGATCTTGCCCGGCGCGGCTGCACCGGGCGCTGTCACGCACTGTTTGCTGCTGAGCGGGGGTCTGGATTCGACCACCCTGGCCGCCTGGATCAAGGTGCGTCATCCCGGAGAAACGGTCAAAGCCTATACGTTTCTCTATGGGCAGAAACACGTCGTGGAGTTGGAGGCGGCCCGCACGGTGGCCAAGGCCTTCGGGATGGAGCACCGCGTCATTGAGCTGCCGCCAATCCACGGATCGGCGCTCACCGACACCGACACTGCCCTGCCCGAGGAGCGCGACCTGGCGACAGCGACGGGGGTGGCCCCCTCGTACGTGCCGGCCCGCAACCTCCTGTTCCTGGCGCAGATGGCCAGCCTGCAGGACGCATTCGGTCCGGCGCTGCTGTGGCTGGGCGTGCATCACGACGATCACACCGGCTACCCGGATTGCCGGCCCGAGTTCGTAGAGGCGGCCGACCAGGCCGTTCGGCTGGGCACGCAGTACCAGTTGCGCGTCCAGGCGCCGTTTGTCAACTGGTCCAAGGCCGACATCATCCGCTGGGGCTTGGAGCACGGCGTCCCCTACGAGCTGACCCACTCCTGCTACCAGGGTCGTAGCCCCGCCTGCGGGGTATGCGACACCTGTCAGGCTCGTCTTGCCGCTTTCGCTGCCGCGGGGGAGACGGATCCCATCCCGTACGAGAAGCGGGCCGGCAGGGCCGGCGCCGCGGGCACGGGTGCCGTCCATGCCGGGCCCCGGGGAGCCTCGGCCGGCGCGACCGGCGCGTGGTGACCCGCCCGTGAAGACCACCATCACCATCGCCGCCACCTTCGCCGCCGCCCACCGGTTGCCGACTCACGAGGGTAAGTGCAGCCGGCTACACGGCCACACCTACGGCTTGGAAGTGACCGTTGAGGGCACGCCGCAGACTTGCGGCCCCGCCGCGGGTATGGTCATGGACTTCGCTGATCTTCGTCGACATGTGAACGAATTGGTCGTCGAGCGGCTGGATCATGAGTTGCTCAACGAGACTCTCGACTTCGTCCCGACGGTAGAAGCGGTAGCGGCTTGGGCCTTCGGCCGCCTGCGGGACGCCGGTGTGCCGGTGGTGCGGGTGCGCCTGGCCGAAGGGCCGAACACCTACGTGGAAGTTACGGTCTGACCGACCGGCAGCGACCGGCGGGCCGGCGGCGCACGGCGCATAGGCGTGCGGCGCCACGACGAACTAGATGACAACCCTGCGGGTGATAGAGATCTTCGACTCCCTCCAGGGCGAAGGCTACTGGACCGGCGTCCCCATGACCTTTGTGCGCCTGGCCGGCTGCAATGCTCCCGAGCTCGCGCTGGGCTGCGTGCGCTGGTGTGACACGCCCGGCAGTTGGGACCCGGGCGCGGGGGAGGAGCTGGGCATCGACGAGATCGTGCGCCGTGTGCGTCTGCCCCGCCTCTGCCTGACCGGAGGTGAACCTCTACTTCAGGGTGATGGCGTGGCGGAGCTCCCCGTCGAGGCGCATCGTTGCGGGATCCGCGTGCATCTGGAGACCAACGGCACGGTCGACCCGGTGTCCGAGTTCGACTGGACCACCGTGAGCCCGAAGCCGCCGAACTACGCCGTCGCCCGCGGCTGGGAGGGGATGATCGACGAGCTGAAGCTGGTGGTAGACGAGCACCTGGACGCGGCCGTCGCGGAGCGGCTAGCCGCGGCCCACTCCGAAGCCGTCGTCTTCATACAGCCTGAATACGGAGATGGTCTCGACGCCGGGGTCGGCCGGCCGGCCGACCCCGGGTTGTCCGCCGGCCCAGGCCGCCTTTCCGTCGAGCGGGCCGTCACACTGGTCATGGGCCACCCAGAGTGGCGGCTGTCTCTGCAGACGCACAAGATCCTGAGGATTCGGTAGGTCGATGCTGGGACAACTGCAACGCTCACGCCGCTTCCCAGGCGCCACATTCCAGTTGGTCGACGGCGGCGTAGGAAACGTCCTGCAAGAGGGGTAGACATGCGCCCATTGACCGCCCAGACGTTCCTTGCTAGGTTGAGGAGCGATCACTAGCCGGACGAACCCGAATACGGAGGAGGTGAGGACCAGTCCATGAGATGGGAAATGGTCCTCTATCTAGCGAGGCGCACCGTATGCCTCCGCACCGTGTTCCTCCATGTTTGTTGACAGGCCATGTCTTTTTCGCTAACGTGAAAACCTCGTTAGCTGATCAGCGCAGAACGGTTGATTGACGACAATGGTATTGCTCAACTTCGGGCAACTCGACGCCTCTTTCGGAGCACGAAGAGGCCGCCATTCTCGTGGACCATGGTTGAGGTCAACCGGCGACTCCTTACCCCTTTCCTTCCAAACGAGCGACCGAGAAGCTCTCCGGCCATCGTCCTGAATCAACAACTTCCGCAGGACATCATGACCTGTTGCCACGTTATCGAGGGAGGGACGTAAGGTGACCCCGGGACACATGAAAAAGAGAGATAGACGAGGTTCCGTTTTGGGAAGCCGGCTGCGCGCGAGCGGCTTGACGTCGATTTCGATCGTCGCATCCATTGCTCTCGTTCTTGTGGCCGTGTGGGCCGGCGTGGCCATGGGCGCCGCCGGCGACCCGGTCCAACCGCGGCTGATGAACGAGGGATTCGAAGAGGGTCCTATCGGACAGGTCCCTACTTACTGGATCTCCAAACCACCTGCCCCTGGTACTGTTGTGGCGGTTGGAACGGAGCTTCCAAGCCAGTTCCCGGTGTACACCACGATGCGCATTGACAAGGTAGAGCCCCAGGGCGGAAACCAGATGCTCCGTTTGGGTGTACCGAAAGGCACGGACAAGAACCAGATCAAGGGCGTGGAGAAAGTCGAGCAGACGTTTGTCGCGAACGGGCAGCCTATCGTTCTCGCTTATCGCATTTTTACCTGGGAGCATCGCAGCGGGGATACCTTTGTCATAGAATGGAAGAGTGCCAGCAGTACCAGCCCCTCCGGCACGCACCCCGCTCCCATTCCGCCGGTGAGCAAGACGACCAAGTATGGGTACTCAGCTTGGACCAACTTCAGCATCACCGGTCTTAGTATCGGGGAAACGTACACTCTCTCCTACACCCTTAGCAACACGACTAACGCGGCTCACGATACCTGGGTCTACGTGGACCACCCCAACGTGGCCCCGGTGATGACGTCTGCCACCATCACCTCGTCCGACGCCTTCAATGCCTACGAGACCTCTGTTCTCACCGCCTCCGGCGCGGCGACCGACGCCGATGGTGACACTCCCACCTTCAGATACGAGTGGTTCGTCAACGGCAGCACGACGGGTCAGACCGGCTCGACCCTCGACGGCGCCTACTTCAGCAAGGCTGACGTCGTCACCTGCGAGATTCGGGCCTACGATGGCACCGCCGAGTCGGCACCGCTCACAAGCAACTCCATCACAATCGTAAACTCGGCCCCAGCGGCGGGCACGGTGACCATCACCCCGGATACGGCCTCCACCGAAGACACCCTGACCGCCAATCCGAGCGGTTTCACCGATCCGGACGGTGACGATCTTGCCTATAGTTACGTCTGGTACAAGAACGCCGCCGTGATCTCCGGTGTTACCGGCGCCACGCTGGATCTCTCCGTGGCCGGGAACGGCGACAAGAACGACGTCATGGCGGTGAGTGTCACCGCCTCCGACGGCGCCGCCACCAGCGGAGCCGCCACTGACAACCTGACCGTCTCAGGCTCGCCCCCCGTGGCCGGCTTCACCTGGGGACCCGGTGGTCCGGGGGGAGAGTGGCCCCACGAGGGTGATGTCGTCGGCCTCTACAGTCATCTGTCGTCTGATCCGGATGGTGCCGAGGATATCGTCAAGTGGGAGTGGTCGATCACCAAAGACGGCGAGACTGAGATCTACAACCAGGATAACGGCTTCCAGAGCCCGTTCGGGTTCATCGTGCCGTACGACGAGGGACATGACGCCGCGGCTTACGAGGTTACCCTCACCGTCTTTGACAAAGACGGAATGTCGGGCAAAGTCACGAAGCCGATCGACGTGCAGAACTACGTTCCGCGGGTCAACGCCCTGAACATCGAGGTGCTCTCCGGTGGATCTGCACAGCTGGTCGGGCGCTTCCTCGATCCGGGGTGGACGGACAATCACACGGCGAGTTGGACTCCATCGCCTCCGTCCGGCGCGCTCGCCCTCCCCGCAGCGGTCGAGGAAGACCACGCGGCCACGGTCAGCTCGGGATACGTGGGCGGCATCATCACCGCGGCCGACGCCGCCGGTCATCCCGACTGGACTCTCGCCGTCAACGATGGCGACGGAGGCGTGGGCGCCGATTCGTTCAAAGTCGCCGTGATCGATCCTGACCAGAACCGCTTCGAAGACCAGGACACGTTCCCGAACGTCAATGCTCTGCCGGGCGACGGTGCCTTCCTCTCTTACATCCAGTCACAAGCCGACGTCGATACCTTCGAGGTCAAAACGGCGGACGGTGGCCCTCTTCCCATGGGGACCGAGGTGCTGGCCACGCTGCGGAATCTTCCCGCGGACTACGATCTTGTCGTCTTCGAGACGGTGGAGGGAACCGGGGCTACGGAGAATGCCCAGGCCGCTCCCTTCATGCACAGCCCGTTCTCCACGGCGCCCTTCATGAACTCGCCCTTCATGAACTCACCGTTCATGCACTCACCCTTCATGAACTCGCCCTTCATGAACTCGCCCTTCATGCACTCACCCTTCATGCACTCACCCTTCATGAACTCACCGTTCGCCGATTCGCCCTTCATGAACTCACCCTTCATGAACTCACCCTTCATGAACTCACCGTTCATGCATTCGCCCTTCATGCACTCACCCTTCATGAACTCACCGTTCATGCATTCACCTTTCATGCATTCAAAGTTCGCGTCCGTGATCCCCGCGGGTTGGACCGACCTCGACGGATACCCGCTCTCGTCGATGAGCTACACGGGGACGGCGAACGACAACACGAGCGGCATCGACATCGCCTTCAACGAGTTGGGGTTTGACCACGAGAGCATGCAGAATCTGCGCGTCTTGGGCTTTTCTGCCAACACGGGGACGGAGCCCGAAATGGTGCTTGCAACCGCGGGATACCCGCAGACCGACGCGATCAAGGGCCACGTGTACGTGGCAGTCAAGTCGGCTGCCGGCAGCTACTCCACCGTCGCCCCCTATACACTGCAGATAGAAACGTCCCGGCCGTTTGACGCGCTGGCCTTGGAGCAACAAGAGCAGCAGCCTCTCGTGGCCCAGACTCAGAACTGGGGACCGCTACCTAGTCCTCAGAATCCGGAAACGCTCTTTGTGACCCAGCTTGATCGATTGGAAGCTCTGTACTCGGGCGGCGGCCAGGTCGTCAAAGACGCGCTCGTCAACGTGGCGGGTCGGTCCGACGTAAGGGGCAAGATCATCTCTGTTCCCGCCGACCTTTACACGGAGTGGGATAAGAAGCCATGGCTGGTGGACGAGGCGAACAAGGTGGCGCAGTCGATTCGCTCGGTGATCCAGGGAGAGCTTGCAGATCCGGCCAACTCATCCATAGAGTACGTCGTTCTGGTCGGGAACGACCGCATCATTCCCTTCAAACGGCTGATCGATCAGGCCATCATTGGCAACGAGCAGAATTACACAAACGAGTCATTCCTCACGCCGCCCAGCGCGACCCTCTCCAGCATCGCGAATGGCTACATCCTCACCGACGACTACTACGTCGACCAGACTCCCATCGGCTGGAGCGGCAGCTACCTGTACATTCCCGACCTCGCGGTTTCCCGCTTGGTCGAGACCCCTGGGGAGATCGCCGGAACCATCCAGGCGTTCATCGACGCGGATGGCGTGCTCGCGCCTGCCGCCGCCGTGGTGAACGGCCACAGCTTCATGACGGACGGTGCCCAAGTGGTGCGCGACATTCTGGCGGGAGCCGGGGTGACCATGCTGGACCCAGAACCGGACCCAGGAGTCCCCGCCCGGCCGCTGATCGGCGAAACTTGGACCGGCAAGAATCTGTGGGACGGACTGAAACTCGGCCCGAACGTGACAAGTCTCAACTCCCACTTCACGCATTTCGCCGGACTCTCAGCCTATGGCTATGGGCAATCGGTGGCGGAGCTACCGTATGAGGATAGCGAGCTCCTGCTCAGCAAGGACATAGCAGCAGCGGGCGGAGGAAGCCTCTTCAAAGGCAAGCTGGTGTTCTCCATGGGCTGCCACGCCGGGCTGAACGTCCCTGACGAGCAGGAGGTCAAGTTCTCCCCGGACGACCCGATAGATCCTGCGCTCGACCTGCCCCAGGCGTTGATGCGCCAAGGTGGCATCTACCTCGGAAGCACAGGCTACGGCTACGGGGACACCGTAGGGATCGCCGGGACGGAAGCCCTGATCGGTTTCTTCGCGCGGGAGCTGGTCGGAGGTACGGATCCATCGACGGTCGGGCTGGCGATCGCGCGGGCGAAGCAGGCCTACCTCGGCTCCTTGTCCACCCTCACCCCATACGAGCAGAAGTCGAGCGTGGAGTTCACTCTTTATGGTATGCCGCAGTACCATCTGCCCGATCTGCCCGCGGCGGCGGCAACGGCGCAGGCGGCAATCACGTCCTCCGCCTCGCTCGCGGCGGCTTCGTCGGCGCTCGGCACCTTCCGGCTCAACCTGAGTGAGCGTCCCATGCTGGGTACGACTGGGTCGCGATCGGTTGTCGATCAGTCGTACGACTTGTCCCTGGAAACAGGTACGACGGGTCAGTACATCACGGCCGACGGCAGATCTGAGGCCACCCCCGACCGGCCGATCCACCCGGTCGTACCGGTCGACCTCCCCCCTCGACCCGATCAGGGACCGGCCCATGGATTCGTCTACAAGCAGGGAGTGTACGCGGAACTCACTCCTGGTCCGTTCAACCCGGCGATCTCCCGCCTCACCACGGAGTGGGAAGCCGGCGCCACCGAGTTCCAGGTGGCGACCAGTGATTTCTGGCCGGTCGAGCCCGGCGTGCTGACGACCATAGAGAAGGCGCCGGCCGAGTACGACCAAACGTTCGTCGCAGTACCCGCACAGTTCAAGCCCACGGCGAACACGTCCCCGATCAGCGGGACCGAACGCGTGTGGTCGTATCTCGAGGCCGAGGTGCTCAGATCCACGGCGCCGGCCACGGGGCGGGAGGATTGGCTGCCGCCCAGCGTGAGCGACGTCGACCTCTGGATGGACGGTGGCAATCTGGTCGTGAGCGTTGACGCCCACGACTCGAGCGGCATATCCCGGATGGTGGTTCTGCAGATGGACGCCAACGGGATGTACACGCCGGTAGGCGGCGACCACGATTTCGGGAACCCGGGAACGCCCAACGGAGATGGTGAGCGGTACGAGGTCAACCTCAACCTTGCCGGTTTGGACCCGGCTGCGATCTCCTTGTTTATCCAGGTGGTGGACGGCTCCGGCAATGTGACGATGCTTACCGGCAAGGGGGCCACAGTCCGCGTGCGCCAGCCGTGGAACCTCGGATTCGAAGACGGCCTGAACTATTGGAACGTCACCGAGCCTGTCGCCGGCAATGCAGTCGTCGTCGGTGAAGAGACGTTTCCAGAATTAGGAATCCCTCAGGTGAGACCCAACAGCCTCGACTTCATGCTGCGACTTGGCGAGCCGAAGGGCACCGACTCCCACCAGGTCAAAGGTGTGACCGCGGTTAGCCAGCAGTTCATTTCGGACGGTGGGGATATCGTCGTGGCGTATCGCATGATCACTCTTGACCGGCGGGTCTACGAAGATATCTTCACTATCGACGTGAAGGATACCAGTGGAACGCTGATGTACTCCCTCAGGGTTCCGAATGAGCCGTACGGGGTCTCCCCCTGGACGCAGGTGAAGATCACAGGGCTGCCGGCTGGGAAGACCTTCACCCTGACCTACACCCTCAACAACACGATATCTGCGTCCCACGACACGTGGGTCTACGTCGACCAAGGCGACTAGCGACAAACCACAACGACCAGTGGTACCCTCGGCCCCGTCCGTTATCTGGCGGGGTCGAGACATCTTGTGTGGGGCGAGGGAGTGTGTCCTCCATTGAAGCGAGAGACGGCGGTCGTCCTCAGCTACGTTCCGGCCATCCTGGCTGAGCTTGTCTCCCGGGGACCGGACCATCCCCCGTGGGGAGGCGTGGTTGAGGGCACCCTGGTCATGGCCGACGTCTCCGGCTTCACCACGATGTCAGAGCGGCTGGCCGAGGCCGGTCCCGAGGGGGCGGAACGGCTGACCGGCATCATCAACCGGTTCTTCGGTCGGCATCTTGACCTTGCCCGGGAGTGCGGTGGGGACACCTTGACCTTCGGCGGGGATGCGATCCTCCTCCTGTTCCGGCACGAGGGCCATGCCGACCGTGCGGTAGCCAGCGCGTGCAGGATGCTCGGCGAGACGCAGCGCATGCCCTCCATCGAGATGCCCGGAGGACGGGTCAAGCTCGGCATGTCGGTCGGGGCGCACAGCGGGACATTCTTGCTCGCTGCGGCCGGTGTCCCCGAGGAGCGCATGCAGCTATTCGTCCTTGGGAGTTCGGCCGCCGGCGCGGCGGCCGCAGAAGCGCGTGCCGAGCGGGGCGAGCTCGTCGTCTCTCCCGAGACCGCCGGCCGCCTCCGGCAGCTATGGCTCCTGGAAGACATCGAAGGCTGGGTGAGGGTCTCGGCCCTCCGGGGCAGGGTCTACAAAGCCCCACCCGTGCAGGAGCACGCGTGGCGGGACGACCTTGTTGCGCGACTCCTGTCCTTCACGCCACCATCCGTCAGGGAGGCGGTCCAGGCAGGGAGGACTCCGGGGGTGATGCCGCCCGAGCACCGCCGCGTCTCGGTAGTGTTTGTCAGTGTACTCGGCCTCAACGACATATTGGAGGACGAGGGCGTCGAGGCGGCCATGGCGGAGCTTCAGGAATACATGTCCGGGGTGGTCACCCTGGCTGCGAAGCACCGCGGTTTCCTTGTGAGCACCGACATCGATCCCCAGGGCTTCAAGCTGATCCTGACTTTCGGCGCACCCGTAGCCCATGAGTTCGCGGCCGCGAACGCGGCCCGTTTCGTGCTGGACCTTGAAGAGCGAGTCGAAGCGGGGACCGGGCGGCTGAGACAGCGGATCGGGGTGAACGGCGGCCCTGTGTTCGCCGGCGACGTCGGTCCTCCCTGGAGGCGGCAGTACACGGTCATGGGCGACGAGGTGAACCTGACCGCCCGTCTCATGAGTTCCGCCGAACCGGGAGTGATCCTTGCGGCGCGATCGTGGGCGGATCGGGCCGGGTCCCAGTTCTGCGTCGGGGAGCGGTCGCCGATCCGGGTCAAAGGCAAGGCCCAAGCGGTCGCGGTCTGCGTGCTGGAAGACGAGCGACAGGTGGAGGTGGCCCCGGACCGGTGGACGACTCCTCTCGTCGGGCGGGAGAACGAAATCGAGCTGTTCCGAGGGCTGTGGGCGCAGGTGGGCGAGGGCCAGGGAACGACGCTCGTCGTCAAGGGGGAACCCGGGATCGGGAAGAGTCGGTTTCTCGACGAAGCCCTACGTGGAGTGGTCCGAGATTCCCGCGTTCTTGGGACATCCTGCTTGGAACACCTCCAGGGCATTCCTTTTGCCCCCTGGATCGACGTCCTGTCCCGTCTCCTCGGCATAGGCGGCCAGGAGGGCGTGAAGGCTCGGACCGCGGCGGCCGCCGCGGCTCTCAGCCGGTGGGCCCCCGACATGAACGAGTTTGCCTCGCTGCTCAACCCTCTTTTGAGTCTCAGCTTTACGGCGAGCGAGGTGGTCTCATCGCTCGACGTGCAGTCACGCAGGGAGCGTCTCTTCGAGATCGTCACCCAGTTGCTCACTGCAAGCTGTTCCGCCCAGGGGCAGGTGCTGCTCATGGAGGACGTCCATTGGGCGGATGACAGCTCGCTGGCCCTCATGGGCCACCTTGCCGACCACATCGGCGCCGCTCGGCTACTGCTTCTCGTTTCCACCCGGGCCGCAGACGACCTGCCGGAGCTTCCCCCCTCCGCGACGATCCTCTCCCTCGGTGAGCTGTCGCGCGAAGACTCGCTGGGGTTGATCCGAACCTCGCTCGACGCGCCCGATCTGCCCGAAGCGGTCGCCGACGCGGTCCATGCCAAGACACGCGGGAACCCACTCTTTCTCGAAGAAGTCATCCACTCATTAAGGGGCCCGGGGGTGATGGCGAGGATACTCGACGCCTCCTCGGTGGCGCAGGCGGCGGAGCTGGCCGCGCTCGCCATCCCGGACCGGGTCCAGGGGCTCCTGATGTCCCGGCTGGATGCGCTGCCCGAGGACGAGCGCGAGGTGCTGAAGGTGGCTGCGGTGGTAGGCCGGGAATTCGGGCGGTCCGTCCTAACGGGACTCCGCAGTCTCCCTGTCGAGGCTACCGCCCTTGGTCCTCTACTCGGCAACCTTGATCGCGCGGCGCTGATCGCCTCCACCGGCGGAGGCGCCGTCGGTGGAGGCGCCGCCTTCAGGTTCCGGCACGCGCTCCTGCAGGAGGTGGTCTACGACAGTCTGCCCTACGCGTGGCGGCGGGAGATCCACGGAGAAGTGGCTGCCTTCCTCGAGGCCGCGAGCGAGCAGCCCGACCACGGCCTGCTGGTGCATCACTACCGGCAGGCGGGCAACAAGGAACGGCTGCGGGTCAACGCGGTCCGGGCGGCTGAATCCTCTCAAGCCGTCTATGCCTTTCGGGAAGCGATCGACTACCTGGGCATCGCCCTGGGGACCGTACAGGCTCCCACGCCGCCGCAAGCTTCGCTCCGCAGCCGGCTTGAAGAGCTGACCGGAGACTGCCTGGAGTCCCTGGCGAGGCACGATGAGGCCGTGGAGAGCTACGTTCGTGCTCGCCGGCGGTGGGCGTCGCCGTCCGCACGAGCCGCCGCCCCCACGGCCCTGGCCGAGGTCGCCCCTCTGTCCGATCTGGAGGCCCACGCCAGCGACCTCTGCCGCAAGATCGCGATGTGCCTCGAACGTAGGCACAGCGACTACCGGCGGGCCCTTCGCTGGTTGGAGAAGGCGGAGGAGGCTTTGCCGCGTGGGAGGACGGCGCTCGCATCCCGCCTGCAGGTGACGAGAGGTGTCATCTTCTTCCGGCTGGGTCGTTTCGAGGAGGCTTTGACCCACGGAGAGCGCGGGCTCGCGCTTGCCCGCAGCGATGGGGACGAGCTCCTGCAGGCCTACGCCCTCGGGATGCTGGTCAACCCTCTAGTGGGGCTCGGTCTGCTTCAGCGATCCATCGAGACTTGTCTGGAAGCGGTGGCTCTCTACGAGCAGGCAGGCGACTTGGCCGGGCAGGCTTCGGGGCATGGAAACCTGGCCGCCTGTTACCAGCTGGTTGGCAACCTGAGGGACTCCCTGGTCCATCAAGAGATCTCGCTCGAACTGAACAGGCGGCTCTCGTACCACACTGGGGTATCGATTGCCCACAACAACATGGCCGAGGTACTTCTGCAACTGGGTCAGACCGCGCAGGCCATCGAGCACCTCCAGGAGGTGGTGGACGCCTGGGAGGAGCGGAAGATGCCTCCTGCCCTGGTCGGCTTCGCCTTTGTCAATCTTTCGAAGGCCCTCCTGCGCCGGCGTGAGCTTGTCGAGGCCCGGCGGGCGCTCGAGGAGGGGCACCGGTTGCTCGTCCATGCCAAGGCTCGCGGACTTCTCATCGAGGCCGACCTGCAGGGAGCCAAGCTGTTGCTCAGCGAGGGCCGCCTCGACGAGGCCCGCAGCGCCTGTCAGGAGGTGATCGGCGCGGCCAGGGCGGCGGGAGCGAAGGTCGGGGAGGCGCACGGCCTCAGTCTCCTCGGGCGGCTGGAGTTGACATGCCGGAACCTCGCCGCCGCCGAGGAGCATCTTCGCTGCAGCATAGCGCTGGCCCAGGATACGGGGGCCGACTATGAGAAAGGTCTCGCGCTGCTCACCCTTTCCGAGCTCTATGCGCTTAGTTTCTCGGCCGAGCCGGATCGTTATGCGGCCCCCCTGATCGAGGCGGTTGCGCTCTTCGAGAAGATGGGGGCGGAGCACGACCTGCGGCGGGCCTGCGAGCTCCGCGACCACCGCACGCCCACGCCCTCCGAGCAGACCTGATGGGATCGGGCAGCCTCAGCCTTGCCGGTCAGGTTTTCCGCGCACTGGCCACGTTTGTGTTGCTTTTCAGGGCCCCTACGCTGTACTGTCGGTAATAACAGACATTCGGAGGCGATCGGTGCGTCGGCCATGGAGTTCAGAGAACAGTAGCGACACCACCGACTCCCATTCTCTTGAATCGGGGTCGCGGGTGGCGGTCGTCGGCGGCGGCCCGGCGGGTTCTTTCTTCTGCAGCTTTCTCCTGGAAACGGCAGCGCGCATCGGGCTCGAGCTTAGCGTCGACATCTATGAACCCAAGACCTACCTGCAACCTGGACCGGCGGGCTGCAACATGTGTGGAGGGATCATCTCTGAGTCTTTGGTGCAATACCTGGGAGCCGAGGGGATCACCCTGCAATCCGACGTAGTCCAGCGTGGCATCGATTCCTACGTACTGCACATGGATGCCGGCTCCGTCCGGATCGATCCTCCCGGGCACGAGAAGCGGATCGCCGCCGTCCACCGGGGCCGCGGTCCCCGTGGGCTGGTGGTGCAGCGTTGGGCCAGCTTCGACGGCTACCTTCTCGAACTGGCCCAGTCACGGGGCGCCCAAGTCCTCTCGGAGAGAGTGGAGAAGATCGATTGGATCGACGGCAAGCCGCGGATTACCACGAAGGCCGGCGACTCGGCGGTCTATGATCTTCTCGCCGCGGCGGTCGGCGTGAACGGTGCCGGCATGAAGTTGTTCGAGGGTCTCGGCATCGGGTATCAGCCGCCAAAGACCACAAAGACCTACATCTGCGAGTTTCTGCTCGGAGAAGACGTCATCGCGGAATACTTCGGCGGTTCCATGCACGTCTTTCTGCTCGATGTGCCCAGACTGGAGTTCGCGGCGATCATCCCCAAGGGCGAGTACGTGACCATCGTGCTGCTGGGCGATTCGATTGACAAGACGCTGGTGACGAACTTCCTGAACACGCCCGAGGTACGGCTGTGTTTCCCGCCGGACTTCGCCATACCGGAAGAGCACTGCCGCTGCTTCCCGTCGATCAACATCAAAGGCTCGCCGCAGCCGTATTTCGACCGGGTGGTTTTTGTCGGTGATTGCGGGGAGAGCCGCCTTTACAAAGACGGGATCGGAGGCGCTTACCGCACGGCCAAGGCAGCGGCCAAGACGGCGGTTTTCGAGGGCGTCTCCGCCGAGTCGTTCCGCCGGCACTATGCCCCAGTCTGCCGGGCGCTGGCCACAGACAATGCCATCGGCAAGATGGTCTTCAAAGCGACCGGTCTCATCAGGAAGCTGGCCTGGGCACGCCGGGGCATGCTGCGAATGGTCGCCAAGGAGCAATACTCGGGAACCGGCAGCAAACGAATGAGCGGCGTCTTGTGGGACACGTTCACCGGCAGCGCGCCGTATCGTGACGTCTTTCGGAGGACTATCCACCCGATGTTTCTGGGGCGACTTCTCTGGAATTGTGTGGCAGCTTTACGTCCTGCCAGCCTCGACGTTAGGGAAGAGGAGGATCTCATGAAACTGGGCGAACTGGGCCGAATCTATCGGACCGGCGAAATGATCGTCAGACAAGGTGAGGTCGGCGATTGCATGTACGTCATCCAGTCCGGGAAGGTCGAAGTGGTGAGGGAGAGCGGAACAGGCCAGGTCAGGCTGGCGGAACTGGGAGAAGGCGACTTCTTCGGCGAGATGGCGTTGTTCGACCGGGACGTGCGCTCCGCGACCGTACGCCCATTGGGCGAGGTGCGCGTCCTCACCATCGACAAGAAGATGTTCCTTCGTAAGATCCACGAGGACCCCTCGCTCGCGTTCCGCGTCATGGAGAAGATGTCACGACGGATACGCCAGCTGGACGAGCAGGTGGCGGGCGTTCTTACCCCGGCAGGCTGATGACCAGACCCTCCCGAGCGGCCAGGGTGTTTTCGAACTCGCGACGCGCGTCCTCCTCTATCCGCTTGACCTCCTCATCGCTGCGTTGAGGGTCGTGGTGGAAAAGGATTAGCTGCTTCACGTCGGCGTCTGCGGCCACGCGGGTCCCTTCGAGCCAGGTAGTGTGGCCCCAGCCTTTGTGGGAATCGTAGTCCTCCGGAGTGAATTGGCTATCCCAAATGAGCAGATCCGCGCCCCGGGCTTCGTCTCGGATGACATGGTCCACCTGTGCCTCCCCATGCTCATGATCGGAGGCGTAGACAAGCGAGTGCCCCTCCGCTTCCATGCGAAATCCGACGGCTCCCCCGGGATGGTTCAACCGAAAAGGGCGGATCGTCATCCCGCCGGCTTCCATGCCATCATGGTGGATCTGCTCGTAGGAAAGTTTTGCGCGGATCGCCGACTCGGCCGAAAAGTATGGCTGGCTGGTCTGAGTCCGGACGACCTGGCTGAGCTCGTCCTGGGGTCGGACAGCGTGGAATGCGACCGCCCAGTCCATCTCGTACATGGGGGCGAAGAAGGGGATCCCCTGGATATGGTCCCAGTGGAGGTGGCTCAAGAGCACGGACGCTTCGCCACCGGCTCGTCCGTTTCGCTGTAAGAGATCCAGGCCTAAGGCGCGGAGGCCGGTGCCTGCGTCGATTATTACGGGGCGCTGGTTGTCCAGAGCTACTTCGATGCAGGGCGTATTCCCGCCGACTTGCGCCTGTCCCGTGCTGGGCGTAGGGATGGACCCCCTGACTCCCCAGAACCTCACTTGAAGAAGGCGCGGATTCATCTTTTCGCCTCTCTTGCACACGGCGCATTGTACTTCGGCATCCTGTTCACCATCTCTCAGTTCGTGGCACAACCAACATCCGATCTGCGCGGCTCCACCAAGACAGCGGCTCTTCTTGGGATGATACCGGTCGGGCGCCTCAGCGCCGCCCTGCGCACGCGCGATTCCTCAAGACCAGGGCAGTACCATGCCATGCTAATACACTCGGTGTCGGAAGCGCAAAGGGGAAGGGCGATGGCAAAGCCCTGGTCTTGTGGTTGCCGCTCAGGCGTCTCAACGAATGCAGAGAAAGCTGTTAACGAGCGTAGAATCGAAACGATGGGATCGTTCCTGGTCAACGGGAGGGTGACATGGTTCCGGAGCAAGACGGCCAGAATCGTGGCGAGAAGCAGGACGAAAAGCAGCACGAGAAGGAGCGGGAGAAGAAGCAGGAGAAGGGCCAGGGCCTGGACGAAAAGTACCGGCGCAATCCGCTTGGGTTCGTATCCTGGGCGCTACTCATCATCTGGCTGGGCGTCACCCTGCTGCTCCAGAACGCGGGTGTCGTCGGCGATAACGATGACGACCGGCAATGGGCCGTTTTCGCATGGGGAGGTGGGGTGATCTTCCTGGCCGAGGCGCTGCTCAGGATAGTCGTGCCCAAGTGGCGGCGACCGGTAATCGGTTCGTTCGTCTGGGGAGCCATCTGGTTGGGAGTGGGATTCGGCCTCTGGTATGACAAGTGGGACATCATTGGTCCGATCGTCATAATCGCCATCGGGGTGGCCATCCTGGCCGGACGGTTGGCGCCGCGGCGCTAGAACGGCCGGGGGCCGGCGTGGCAGACGCGGCCCCGCTCAGCCCGCCTCCGGCAGCACCCCGAAGCCTTGCTCTACGAAGTGGCGGTCGAGCGAAAAGGCTCTACGCAGGCCGAGCTTCCGCATAAGTGTGAAGCTGGCGCAATCGACCAGGGTCAGATCGCGGCGGCCGGCCGCCAACAGACCAGCCATAGCCTGGGCATGGAGGGCGTTGTCGATCCAGGAGATATGGACCCAGGGCATCACGTAGGTCCCAAGAGCGTCGACCGCGGGAACGCCCAGGCGGCTTTGCAGTAGCGCCGTCAGTTCGATCAGGACGTAGTTGCTCGTGTGGAGCGCTGCATCGGAGTTGAGCAACTCCTCCCAGGCGCGGGCGGCCGCCAGGTGTCTAGCGTCGGCGGCATTGACCACGGCGAAAAGCGCTGATGTGTCGAGAAAGACGCCGCCATTGGAGGCGCTCATGAGCCGGATGGGGGAAGGTAGGCTTCGTCCAGGTAATGGTCGTGCTGCTCGGCGACGTCGCTGGGCCCGGAGCAAAACATTCCGCTCACCTTGAGCGCAGATAAGCGTGAGGGACTTGGGCCGGAAGCACCAGCTGCCTGCTCCAAGAATCGGTCGACACTCTGTCTTACAATCTCGGCGGCCGACAGGCCGGAACGGCGCGCCGCGTCCCGGAGCCGCCGGCTCTGCTCCTCCGTGAGTTGTATCTGGGTTCGAATCATCACTTTCCCCCGGTGCGAAGTAGTGCGATTACATGTAATCACTTATGTCGGCAATGATAACACAACACGCGGAGGTGTGGGCCCGGCCGGACGTGGGGGCGGCGGCGCCCCGAGCGCGCAGCCTGGCCGGCGCTAGAGCCGGCCCAGGTTCAGGCTGACAAGCTCGTTCCAGCGGTAGTTGAGCCTCGTCCACCAGTCCTCCCGGCCGATGCAGCGGAAGTAGGGTGGGCGCAGCGCCAAAATGGTGTCGCCGATGCGGTAGCGGGCCAGGATGGGCGTCGACACCACCAGGCTACCCGTTTCGCCGGGCTTCATCTCGTGCAGCATCTTGATGCCCGACCGCATCTGCACCTCGAAGAAGAATAGGTCGTAGTTCGGCACCCACGCCTTCTGGTCGTCCCGTTGCTGGCCGAACATGCCTTCCGTGGCTCCGTAGATCTCGCGGATGGCAACCGGTCCGTAGAGGGCTGTCAGCGCGGCCGCGTGACGGGTGTTGATGCCCGGCGTGCTGCCGAGCGTCATAATCTGGGTCTTCCACAGCTGCTTGGGATAGATTCCATGGCGCCGGCGGAGATAGCGCCCGAACTGGATGGCGGTCTGGCAGACGCCCCCGACCAGCGTGACATTCTCGCCCCTGCATTTTTCCAGCGCCAGCTCGAACCGATTGTCCCAGTCTCTCCGGGTGGTCCCTCCACCGAGAGTGTCGATCTCCTCCTGGGCGGGGACCGAGCGGATGGGGGTGAACCTGGACACGTGCTTGGTGTAGATGCCGGAGCTGTAGCCGTATTCGAGGTCTCGGTCGCCGACGCGGATGGTTCCAACAGTGGAGGGGAAGTTGAGGTTGAGGTTGACTCCTGCGAAGAGGTCGAGCCGGTTGCCGGCGGCCACGTAACCCAGCATGGCCCGGCCGGCGCTCACCCGCATGCGCAGGTCGGTGGGCGTCATGGGGATGAACTTCGACTCGCCTTGCACCGTGCCCCGGGTGATGGCCCAGCCAACCGGTTCTTCACAGAGCAACAGGCTGGTGTCTCCCTCCATGACCCGCGCGATGAGCGGCTTGTAGTCATCGTAGGTCATGATGGGGAAGGCTCGCCGGTAGTCGGCGACGATAGCGCCCCCGGCTTGGGCGACTTTGGCCGTCACGTGGTCGGCGCCGTAGCCCGTCCGCGAGAAGTCGTTGAGGAGCCGGCGGAGGACCGTCTCCTGGGCCTGCGCGGGGTTCTCCACCGCCGCGTGCCAGGGTTGGAGCTGGTCGCGGAGGGTCTGCGCGGCCGTCTGGGCCACCTGGGCCACCTGCGCCGGTGCCGGGGGGTCGAGACCTGGTGTCGCGTTCGCGTCCATGGACGTGCTCAGAGTACGTGCTCACCCCACGGCCGGTCAACTGCGCCCCAATCCTAAGCGTTCAGGAGACGTTCAGGGAAAAGGGATAAGAATGAATCGTTCCCTGCTCCCCGTACGGAGAGGAGAAGAGCGATGCAGGTGCGGGAAAATATGCGTGTCCCGGACCGAGACTATCTGCGCACGGTCTACGAACTGGCGGATGGGAAGGCCAAGAGCGCTGTCTCCTACGGCGATGTACGCATGGAGTTGGGCCATTCTGAGGCTGAGGCGGAGCGTGCGTGCGGGTTCTGGGCCGATCGGGGGATTCTCGAATGGACCGCCCGAGGTCACATCGCTCTCACGTACATGGGCCTGAGAAGGGCCGAGCGTCTGGCGCGGAGAGGCTGGTCGTTCGCGCCGTTCTGATGCTTGCCGACCCCCCTGCGGCTCCCTGCCGCGTAGATGGGCGCCCCCCCGACCGGAGTGTCGGGAGGGCGCCCATCGGTGTGTAGGACGATCGTCAGTTCTGTTGTCGCGTCGCTCTAATATGAGACCCCGGCCGAAGCCGGGGTCTCGCGCGAAGGGGGGGCAAGTGGGTTTAGAGCTCGTAGCTCTTGGGCTTTCAGTCGTTTTCGGCCGCCGGGATCAAGTTGCATTCGGAGAGGGGCTGATCCGCACCGACTCGAGGCGCGCTCGCGGCGACAGCCGCCACGACTGCAGAGGGAGCGTTCGCCGCGGCGCCGGACTCCACGCGCAGATCGGGCAGCCAGTGCAGCCACCGGGGGAACCACCAGTTCGCCGTGCCCAGCAGGCGCATAGCCGCGGGCACCAGCACCGACCGCACGATGGTGGCATCCAGGAACACCGCCACCGCTAGCCCGAAGCCCAATTGCTGGAACATCACCAGTTGGCCGGCAGCGAAGCCTCCGAACACCGCCACCATGATGAGGGCCGCTCCGGTGATGATCCCACCGGTCCGGCGCAGGCCGAAGGCCACCGAGTCCCGGTTGTCACCGGTTTGGTCGAAGCGCTCGCGGATGCGGCTGAGCAGGAACACGTGGTAGTCCATGGAGGTGCCGAACAATATCGCGAACAGGAAGAGGGGCACCCAGGCTTCGACGAAGTCCACTTTTTGGAGTCCAAGAAAGTCCGCTCCCCATCCCTTCTGGAACACCGCCACCATGAGGCCGTAGGCGGCGCCCACCGAGAGCAGGTTCATGAGGATGGCTTTGAGCGGCACCAGTACGGAGCGGAAGACCACCAGCAGGAGCACGAACGAGAGCCCCAGCACGAACAGGAAGACCCAGGGCGTGGCCCCGTTGATGATATCGAGGTAGTCGATGGTCCCGGCCGTCTGCCCGGTCACTAGGACGTCAACCCCACCGGTGAGGCCGGTACCGGCGAAGGCCGCCGGGATGTAGTCGGAGCGCAGGGCGCGTACCGCTGCCTGGGCGGCCTTGCCCGTGACATCGCCCACCACCGGCACGGAGACGAGCGTCAGGTCGCCGGCCGGGCTCGGCTGCACCCGAGCCGGCAGGCCGAACGTTGCATTCGTGGCCAGGGTCGCCTCGAGGCGTTCGATCCCGGTGGCCACCGCTGAGGAGCCGGCGTCGCCGACAATGGCGATCCGCGCCGAGGACAAGCCCTCGCTGGGAAAATCGCTGGTCAACACTTCGAAGCCTTGGCGGGACTCACTCGACGGGGGCAGACTGGACACACCGGCCGCGCCCAGGTTTATGGAGAAGTAAAGGCTGGCGAGGATGGCAAGCACGCCCGCTGCGGCCACCAGGCTGAAGACGGGGCGGCGCATGACGCCATGGCTGAGGCGGTCCCAGAAGCCGCGGCGGTCGCTCCCGCGCTCGCCACCGGCCTGGCCCGCGACGCCTGGGCCAACGGCGGTCGCTCTGGGCGCGCGGCGCAAGAAGGGCACCCGCAGGGCGTTCACCCGGTCGCCCAGGAGGCCGAGCAGGGCCGGCAGGAGGGTAATGGCGGCGAGCAGCGCGGTGAACACGGCCAGGATGGCGCCCACGGCCATGCTATGGAAGAGAGTGGAGGGTACCAGGAAGAGCCCACCCAGGGCCAGGATCACCGCTAGGGCGCTGAACAGCACCGACCGGCTGGCGGTGGCGGCCGCGCGAGTGATGGCATCGACCTTCTCGTGGCCGCCGGCCCGCTCCTCGCGGTAGCGGGAGACAACGAAGAGTGAGTAGTCGATGCCCATGGCCAGACCGATCATGGTGATCATGTTGGTGATGAAGAAGGAGAGGTCCATGACCTGCCCCACCAGAGAAGTGATCCCCATGGCTAGCACGATCGAGCACAGGGCGAGCACCAAGGGTAGGACGGCGGTGACCAGGGCTCCGAAGACCAGCACGAGGATGACCAGGGCGATGCCCGCGCCGAACATCTCACCGGTACGGAGGTCGCTTTCGGCCAGGGTGCCGAAGTCGTGGTTGATGGTGCCGTCGCCGGCTACGAGTACCGAGAAATCGCCGGGCGCAGCGCCGGCGCCAAGGCCGGGGGCTTCTCCCGCCGCCTTCGCCGCGGCCACCAGGGCCCCGGCCTTGGAGTCGGCGTCCGCCCTGTCACCGGCTACGGTGAAAACGGCGACAGCCGCGTGACGATCGGTGGAGATGAGCGCCGGCGAAGGCGTGTTGGTGTAGTCGATCTCGGACTCGACGACATCGGAGCCGAGGGCCAGAACGCCTGCCGAGATAGCGGCGACCCGCTCGCGGAAAGCGGGATCGTCGACCGTAAGGGTGGGCGAGCGGAGGATGACGAATTCCTGTGGCTTGTCGGAACCGGGGAAGCTGGCGGCGATCACGGCGTCTGCCCGTGTCGACTCGGGGTTGTTGGTGGACTTCACCTCGCTGCTGAGCGCGCCGCCTAGGTAGAGGGCACTCAGGAACCCGGCGCCCACTAGGACGACGGCCCAGGCGGCAAGGGTTCTCCAGGGATGGCGGGCGCATGCCCGAGCTATTGACTGCAAACCGAAGCGTCCCATGATCGCTCCCCTCTCATTCCCGTTGATGCACTGCAACAAAATGGCTCCATATTAGGCTTCAGTCTACGGTGGGGCTAGGGCCTCCGGACCGGACACATGCCGGGATTCGCCGCCGGGCCGGGGGAGGGTATTGTACCTGGCCAGGAGCACAGGAACCGAGCTTCAAGCCGCGCAAGGACGAGGCGCCCGGCGTCGTTGTGGGATAATCGGCCGGATTTGTCGATGATCTTCGAGGCGGGTGTCACGACGGGTGTCGCGACGACGTATAGGGCGTGAAGCGGCACGGCGGGCCGCGGCGTCTGTGAATGGTAAGGGGCGGCAGTGCGTAGGATCCATCAGTTCAGCGTCCATCCCGAGATACCCTCCCGTCTGAGCGGACTGGACGAGTTGGCGCTCAATCTGCGTTGGACCTGGGATAGCCGCGCTTTCAAGGTCTTCCAGCACCTCGACCCGGAGATGTTGGAGAAGTGCGCCGGCAACCCGGTGCTCATGCTGCGGCGTATCTCTCGGGAAAGGCTGGAGCACGCGGTCGCCGACGCCGCCTTTCTCACCCATCTCGACGGAGCTGTCGACGACCTCCGCCGCTACCTGACGGAGCCGGGCTGGTTCCGGCTGCGCTATCCGGAGCACAAAGACTTCCGCGTGGCCTACTTCTGCATGGAATACGGCCTGACCGCCTGCCTGCCCATCTATTCCGGGGGCCTGGGCGTCTTGGCCGGCGACCACCTCAAAGCCGCCAGCGGGCTGGACGTGCCTTTGGTGGCGGTAGGCCTGCTCTATAACAAGGGGTACTTCGTCCAGCATCTCGACGAAGCGGGCTGGCAGCACGAGGACTACCGTCTGCACGACTTCAGCACCCTGCCGGTCCGCCCGGTGACTGCCGGCTCCGGCGGCCAAGCCGGAGAGCACGCCGGGCTCCATGGCGGCCCCGGCGCTATGCCGGGCAGCGCCTTCGGCGCGGCCACGGCCGTAGCCACCGGGGCCGCGACGGGCGGCGCCCCCGTCAAAGTCTCGGTGGATATCAACGGGCGCCCGGTCTGGGCGCAGGTGTGGAAGGTACAGGTGGGGCGCGTACCTCTGTATCTGCTCGATTCCGTGCTGCCCGAGAACGACGCCGTCGCCCAACGCTATACCAGCGAGCTCTACGGCGGGGGCTCGGAGGAACGGCTGGCCCAAGAGCTGCTGCTCGGCATCGGGGGGATGCGGGCGCTCAAGGCCTTGGGCATTGATCCCCAGGTGTGTCACCTCAACGAGGGGCACGCGGCCTTTACCGGCTTGGAGCGCGTGCGCGACCTCATGGAGGGCCAGGGGCTGTCGTTTCTGGAGGCCCGGCAGGCCACTGCGGCGGGCACCCTCTTCACCACGCACACGCCCGTTTCCGCCGGATTCGACCTGTTCTCCGAAACCCTCATCGACGACTACATGGGCGAGTATCTGGAGAACATGGGCATCGAGGTAGAGCGATTCATGCGCATGGGTCGGGTGGATCCCGACGACGTGCATGCCGAGTTCAACGTGGCCGTGCTGGCCGTGCGCCAGTCGCCGCGGCGCAACGCCGTCAGCCGCCTGCACCGCAGGGTGACGGCCGGCATGATGCAACCGGGATGGGAGGATTTCCCCCGGGGCGACGTGCCCATAGAGTCGATCACCAACGGGGTGCACACCAAAGGGTGGGTGGCCTCGGACATGGAGCAGCTTTACGATCACTACCTGGGCCCCCGCTGGCGCGAGGAGACCTCCGCCCGCGAGGCCTGGCAGCGGGTAGAACGCATCCCCGACATGGAGCTGTGGCGCACTCACACCCGCCTGCGCGAACGCCTGGTGGCCTACGCGCGCGAGCAGGCCGAACTGCAGGCGCGCGAGAGGCGCGGCGCCACCGGGGTGGGGTTGGGAACGCAGCGGCCCCTGCGCTCCGACGCCCTCACCATCGGCTTTGCCCGCCGCTTCGCCTCGTACAAGCGGGCCACTTTGCTCTTCCGCGACCTGCCCCGCCTCAAGGCCCTGCTGCTCGACGAGGCCCGGCCGGTGCAGCTGCTGGTGGCCGGCAAGGCCCACCCGCGCGATGGAGCGGGCAAGGATCTGATCCGGCAGATGCTCGACACGGTACGGTGCGAGGGGCTCACCGAGCGGGTGGTGTTTCTGGAAGACTACGACCTGCGCAAGACCGCCATGCTGGTGCAGGGAGTGGACGTGTGGCTCAACACCCCCCGCCGCCCCTATGAAGCCTGCGGCACCAGCGGCATGAAGACGGTGCCCAACGGGGGACTCAACCTCTCGGTGCTCGATGGCTGGTGGGCCGAAGCCTACCGGCCCGGGGTGGGCTGGGCGATAGGAGACGGGCAAGAATTCGCCAACCCGGGTTACCAGGACGAGGTCGATGCCGAGTCTCTCTACTCCACCCTGGAACGCGAGGTGGTGCCCCTGTTCTACGACCGCGACGCCGACGGCATCCCCCGGGGCTGGCTGGCCATGATGAAGAACTCCATCCGTATCCTGGCTCCCGCCTTTTCCGGCGACCGCATGGTCAAGCAGTACGTGGAGCGCTTCTACCTACCCGCCGGCGAGCATTACCGGCGCTTGGAGGCGGACGGATTCGCCAAGGCCAAGGAACTGGCCGCCTGGAAGACCAGGGTGCGGGAGGCTTGGGCCGACGTGAAGGTCACCGGGGTAGAGGAGCGCGGCGTGCCCAACATGGCCGTAGGCCAGCGGGTGGAGGTGGCGGCCCGGGTGCATCTGGGGATCCTGGAGCCGGGTGAGGTGGCGGTGGAAGCCTACTACAGCCGCCTGAGCCCGGATGGAAGCTTCAGCAACGGACACGCCGCTCCCCTGGACTGGGCCGGGCGGGAGGGCGACGATCACCTCTACCGAGGGACGGTGCCCAGCAGAGCTTCGGGCCTGCACGGATACGCGGTGAGGGTGCTCCCCAGCCACGACGACGTCCTCGTGCCCCACGAGCTGCCCCTCATCACCTGGGAGGAGACGGAGGGGTAGGGAGAGGGGCCGGGCCCGAGGGCACCGGGGGCGAGGCCCCAGGGGCGAACTACCGATCTGCCGCGGCCAACCCCTTGTCGGTGATGCGCAACCACACGTTGCTGAGCAGCGGATCCCATTCCACCAAACCCCGATTGGCCAGTTCGGCGACGTTCGCCCGAACGGTGGCGGCATCCAGACCCAACTCCCGCTGGAGCTCGACCCCAGAGACTTCGGCCTCGGGGTTGGCGTGGTGGGCCCGGGAGAGGTAGGCGAGGATGAGGTCGATGGTCAAGGTGGCGGCTCCGGTGGGGGGTGGATTGGTGCCCGGTTATTGTAGCGTCCGCGCAAGGATCGCTAAGGGGCCGGACCGGGAATGAGGCCGAGCGTGGCACGCCTCCCCGACGGCCGCGCACGGAGGAGGGCGAGGAGGATAGGACGGCGTTGGCAAAACTGTAGTCTCACGTTCGCCCTTGATCACCCCGATCGAGCTAGTATTCCTGACCAGCCTCGGCTTGGCCTCCGCCTCCAGCAGTGCGGGAGGGGCAGTGGTTCTCGACGGCCAAGCCATTGCCGAGGCCATCTATCGCCGCAAATCGATCACCGAGATCGACCAAGGTCTTTCCTTCCAGTCTCACTACACTTATTCGCAAACTGATACAACTTCGGTGCAATCGTTTGCACCATGATGAATAGCGACCCAGTAGTGTCGGGTTATTGGGCGAGGGATGATTTCACCCGTGCAGCAATAGGTACACTCTAGTGACGTGCCCTAGGTTAAAAATGAATCTCTCTGCAGTTTCATTATGGCAAGCATAGCTATTGACATAGTTCAATCTTGTAGTTAGGCTGTTAAGCACAGCGTGGTTTCATTCACGTTGCGAACCTTGAGCTATGTCGGGATGGGCGGCTAAGGGCTCGAGGTTGGCGGCTCGGCTGGCGAATGGGGCTGGCCGGGTAGGCTTGAGAGGAGATGGGAGACGTCGGGAACTCGCGCGGCAGAGGAAGGGCGCCTGCTTGTCGATTCTGCCTCTGGGCGCTGCACGAGAGGAGAGAGAAATGGCTACGAAGTGCTATTAGTCTGAGGTTGAGCTAACCCTCCCGCCCGATTCGGCCGATAGGTAAGGGTGAACTTTGCAGATTGGCCGAAGGTGGTAGCATGGGCCGAGAGGAGACAACTCGCATCGTGAGCCCGGCCGGCTTCTGGTCACGGAGAACGCGCGCCACCTGGGCCGGGCTCTATATTCTTGGTCTTGGTGTGCTGGCTTTCGGCCTCGTGGGCATTCTTACCTACGTTCAGGTCAGTGTGCCGCCTCTTCTTCCACCGGGTCCGTTTTCGTGGTCGGGGTTGGTACTGCTGCTCGTGGTCGGCATTTTTACCGAGAAGTACACGGTCCGAATTGGCTCAGGAATTGAGGTGTCTGCCGCGTTCCTGGCGTTCTTCTTGAGTGCGGCCATTGTGGGACCACTCGCGAGCTTCTCGGTCGCCGTGGCCAGCCAGATTCCTGTGATCAGAAGACAGCAACTGGAGCGTGCCTTGTGCTTCTCGGCGGGCCTGGGAATCACCGCCGGGGGTACGGCGATTTTTTACTGGGCCTTGTTGAGGCAATTTGGCGGACCCGATGATGTTCCGGCGATAATGGTCGCCATCGCAGGTCTCGTCTCGGGTATCTTTTTTCAGGTGCTGGATTATGCTGTCTTCGCGCCAGTGAGCTGGCTTCGACGCGCAACAGGACCTGTCGCCTTTTTTCGGGACGGGTTTCTGCCCTTCCTCCCGTTCCATTTCTTCTTCCTAGCCATAAGCCTGGGTCTCATTTACATCTATCGGCTCTACGTCACCAGCAACGCGGGTATTTCAAGCATCTTCTCCGCGCTGCTGATCATGCTCTGCCTGCTCCCAGTCCTGGGCCTCATGTACGCCTTTCAGGTTTACGCCCAGCAACGCCAACTGGCACGCCGCAACGAGCGTCTGGCCCTGCGCAACGAGCGAATGGCTCTGCAGGCCGCGGCCCTCGCGGTGAGCGCAATCGACCTCAAAGACAACTACACCGCTCGCCATTCGGCCGCCGTGGCCCAGTGGGCCACCGACATCGCCGAGACCCTCGAACTGAGCCGGCACGAGGTGAACGTCACCCATCTGGCCAGCCTCATGCATGACGTGGGCAAGATCGGGGTCCCGGACGAGGTGCTCAATGCCGCGGGCAAGCTGGACCCTGTCGGTTGGGCGCTGGTCGAGACTCACTGCCAGAACGGGGAAAAGCTTTTGCACAACGTCGATGACTTCGGCCAACTGGCCCAGGTGGTGCTCTACCACCACGAGCGCTACGACGGCAGGGGCTATCCCATGGGGGTGGGGGGCGAGGAGATTCCGCTCATTAGCCGCATCATCTGCGTGGCCGACAGCTATTCGGCCATGGTCAGCGACCGTCCCTATCGGGCCAAGCTCTCCACTCAAGTGGCCAAGTCGGAGCTGGTGGCCAACAAGGGCACGCAATTCGATCCCCGGGTGGTCGACACGTTCCTGGCCCTGCTGGAGCAGCACGACGACGATTATCAGCGAGGGGAACACGTGGACTTCAACGTAGAGTTCCAGAAGGTCAAGTTCCTGCGCGAGTTGCCTCCGGAGCCGGAAGAGGGCGAGTTACCGGTGGGGGCGGCTGCCTAGGCGCGCGGGCCGGTGGCGCTGGCCGGACTCGATCACCCGTCGAACTGCCAGGATTCCCGCTTTGGCGGGCGAATCCAAATTTCTTAGAATATCGCGCCACCGAGTAGGGGGATTATGCGCTTTCGCGTGCTCGGGCGGATCCTCGCCGCACAAGCTTTATCCAGCGGTGGAACGTCGGTGTCGACGGTGGCTCTGGCCTTCATGGTGTTCAAGCTCACTGGGTCGGTGCTGCACATGGGCGGCGTCATGGCCGCGTCCGCCTTCCCCCTGGTGGTGACCAGTATCATCGGCGGGGCAGTTCTGGACCGCTTCAGTGCCAAGAACGTCATGGTGCTCTCCGACCTGGCCCGGGCGGTGCTGATCTTTGCGATGCCCTTCCTGGCTCAAAGAGCGGTGGGATTCATCTATCTGGTGGCGGCGCTCATGGGGGTGTTTGCGGCGCTGTTCAATCCCGGCCAGATCAAGCTGATCGGGGATCTCGCCGACCGGGAGTACCTGGTGCGGGCCAATTCGTATCTGGGCGTGTCTCGGGATGGGGCGGAGCTCATCGGCTACTTACTGGGAGGCGTGCTGGTGACCTTCGTGGGCTACACCCTTACCTTCTCCATCGACGCGGCCAGCTACGTGGTGTCGGCGTTGCTGCTACTTGGTCTGCCGAAGGCATTGCCTCGGGTGGGACCGGTGCCCCGGCTGGGGGCGCTCATCGCGGAGTCGCCGGCGGTGGTCGCCCGGCTGTGGCATCGGCCGGGGCTGCGTACCAACCTGCTGCTGGCCACCTTCGCGACGATGGCGATCATGATGAACATCCCCAACTCCTACGGCCTAGCCCTCGATGTGTTTGACCGGGGAGCGGCTGGCCTGGCGGCGCTGGAGGTGCTCACCGCCTCGGGGCTGATCGTGGGCGGGCTGATCATCAGTCGGATGTCGTTGCAAGGGGACAAGAATCGCTACGCGTCGTTTTCTTTGGTGGCGATGGGAGTGTGCATGATCGGGGTGAGCTTCAGCGGGCTCTTCTGGCTCTCGATAGCTCTGATGGGTCTGGTCGGGGTGGCAAATGTGTGGCAGTTCGTGCCTTCGATAACCATGTTTCAGGAGGCACCGGCTGAGGCGGACAAGGGCCGTTTGATCTCGCTTCGGGCGGGCCTCGGCCAGATGGGCATGACCAGTGGCCTGCTGCTGGGCGGGATCCTGGGGGAGGCGCTGGGGATAACTTCGGCATTCTTGGTGGCTGGCCTTGCGGGGATAGGGTTGACTCTCGTCATCTACGTGCCGTACCGGATGGGTGCCACTCGGCGAGCGAAGGCGGCCCGGGCGGCCGCCGTGGCGGCTGGGGCGGGACGCCGCGAGGCTAAAGCCGCGGCACTGGAGGCGGCAATGGGAATGGGTACGGATATCGGCACGGCATGGGCGGCCGCGACCGTAGCGGCGGCCAACGGTGAGGCAGCGGCCGCGGAAGGCGCAAGGCCCCAGGGCTCCGCGCAGGGCAGTACATTGACCGCCACCGGCGATTCGGCAGGGAGCACAACGGTGGCATGCAGCGGCGCTGCGCCGGGGATGACCCTGGCGGCAGCCGGCGCAGAGGAGGAAGTATGAGCTCGGCGATGAAGCCGTGGGCGGGGAGCGAAAGCGGGGCGGCGACTGAGGCCCAGGGGGCGCCTGAGACGGCGTGCGCGTCGGCGCCCGCGGCGTCCGAGGAAGGGTCGCACGGAGCGCCACTTCGCATGGGCGGTATCGCCCTCAAGAACGGTTTGGTGCTGTTGACGGAGCGCCATTGGGCGGCGGCCATCCGGGAAAAAAGCGGGGGCATCGTTGTGGCTTCGGGCCGTAAGCCTCGGCTGGTCGCGGGTGGGGGTGACGATGCTGCCGGGGGTGGCTCCGGGGGTGTGCCGCTCCTGCGAGGGCTGGGCCGCTTTGGCGGAAGCCTGTTGGTGCTGGCGCAGGTGAAGATCAGGCTACCTCGGGCGGAGCTTCCCCTGGAAGGCGGACGGGTAGCAGCGGCGTTGGTCGGGTCACTCGTGGCGACGTCGTTCGTGAAGGCCGTGGCTCCCAAGTCGGCGCTGATGCAGGAGGCGGGCGCCGCGGCCGCGGCGTTCGTGCCGGCCGTGCTGGCCCTCAAGAACTCACCCATCTCCGGCTACCACGGGGCGGAACACAAGGTGATCGGAGGCCGGGAATCGATCGTTGCCGCCCGGGAGGCCGCGGGGGTAGTCGCGGGGGAGGCTATGGGGGCGGCGCGAGAGGGAACGGCCGCCGGCGTGGGCGCGCCGGTGGCGCCGGGCGGCGTGACTTCTTACCGCGCCCCGTCTGACCGCGCTACGTCTGACGCGGCGACCTCCGCCGCCGTGGCTTCGGCCAGCAAAGAGCACGACCGCTGCGGCTCGAACCTGGTGGGTCCCTATTTGCTGGCGACCGTGGCGACCAATCTGGTCGCCCGCGGGCGCTCCGGTCGCAAGTCACCTGCAGCCTCGGCCATCGCCGGAGCCGTGAGCCTGGGGGTGGCGCTTGAGGCGTTGCGGTGGGCGTCCAAGAATGGCGATTCGATGCTCGCCCGGCTCTTGCTCGTGCCCGGGCGCACCATTCAAAAGCACCTCACCACGGCGGAGCCCTCCGCCGACCAGCTCGAAGTGGGGGAGAGGGCTCTGGCGGAACTGCTGAGGCTGGAGGGCGTCTCGGTCTGAGCGTTGGCGGCTTCGGGGTGAGCAGGCCCCCGGGCTCCTTGCGGCCCCGGCCCCCTTGCGGCGCATCAACGGGCGGCGCTTGTACGCTCGGCCTCCCGCCACTATGCTCAACGAGCTATCTCTGTCATCCGGAGAGCGGGTACCGGCGCCCAAGGGAGACCGGCGTCGGCGGAGGGGAGCGATCGTGGTCGATTCGATGGCAACCGGCTGGTTCTACCTCGGGGGCGGAGCGCCGGGTGGACGGCAAATGGGCCCCGTAACCTGGGAACAGCTCTACGGGCTCGCCCGGTCGGGCGCGGTGGGGCCACAGGACCTGGTGTGGAACCCGGCGCTCCCACAGTGGCTCCCTGCCTCGCAGGTACCCGGTCTTTTCGCCGGCCCGGCGACCCCCGCGGGAGCAGGTCCCTACGCCGGCGCTCCCGGCCTTGCCCCGGGGCCTGGCGGCGCCCCGAGATACGGCCGGCCGGTAGCCTCGCCTGTCTACGCTCCCCCTGGCTACGCTCCTCGTGGACCCCAGCCGGCGCGCTCCGGTCGCCCCACTTGGCTCCTTCCGGTGCTTATCCCGCTCGTCGCCCTGATCCTGGTGGGTGGTGGCCTGGGAGCGTACTTCGGTTTCGCCCGGGGTGGCGGCACAGTCGGTGGCGGTACAGTCGGTGGCGGTACAGTCGGTGACAGCACAGTCGGCAGCACCGTCCCCGGCGGCGGCAGCAGTTCGACCGTCAGCAGCCAGACGGCCACGACGGCTCAGGGTGCCGACGTGGGCACGATCGAGGTCACTCTCCCCGACAGCACCAAGCTCATCGAGACCGCCGCCTGGGGCGAGGTGCCGGCCAACCAGATCGGCGTGATTCTGGCCGCCGGCAAGACACGCGCGGACGCCGACCAAATCGCCCAAACGCTGGGCGGCACCATCGTCGGCGAACTGGCGTACCTCAACCTCTACCAGATCCAGACGACCGGGACCACCGAGGCCGACCTCCAGGCCACTGTCGACCAGGCGGCGGCAGCCCCCGGGGTCGAGCTTGCCTTCCCCAATCAACAGGCCCTCTTACAGGAAGAGATCTGGGGAGTACGCGAAAGCCCCTTGAACGACCCGGCCTACAGCGGCAACTACGGCAAGGGGTACGAGCTCATCGGCGCTCAGAAGGCCTGGAGCTTCATCAGGGGCTCTGGCCTTCCCCTTTCCCCCGTCAAGGTAGGCATCGTCGACGACGGCCTCTACAAGGGCACCGGGGAATTCGACGGTGACAGTAAGACGGAGTTTCCCGACCCGAACGCCGGGGAGCTCGCCGATCCCGAACAGCTGGACAACGTCGGCGGAGGCACCGTTGCCAACCCAAACGGCAGCCACGGCACGATGGTGAGCGGGATCATCGGAGCCGACCCCGCCAACGGCGGGCAGGCCGGGATCGCCTCCACAGCACTCGGCGACAATCTCACCATGTCGGTCATCAACATGTTCGGGGGCCAATACGGTAGGAAAGAGGTGCAGCCGGATCCGAACGACCCGACGCAGTACCTCAGTGCTGGGGGCAAGACGTACAGCATCGGCGGTCTCGCAGCCATGCTCAAGCAGGTCCAGGCCAAGGCGAAGGTCATCAACTGCTCCTTCGGCGCCCAGAAGCCGGACGCGAACAACGCCCTCCTCGCGGCGGCCTACAGGAAGTTCTTCGAGAAGATGGCCAAGGACCATCCTGACGTGACCTTCGTCTGCGCGGCGGGCAACGAGAAAGGTGAGCTGTCGAAGACCAACTACTGGCCGGCCGGCGCCGGCTCGGGGCTCTCGAACGTCATAACCGTCGGCAACGTGATGAACGACGGAGACGAGGCGACGAGCAGCAACCTCGCCGGTCCGGACGGCGAGGTAACCATCGCCGCTCCGGGCCATGAGGTGGTACAGGGCACAGACGATGCGGGGGACCCGATCACCAACCAGTACGAGGTCGGGGGCAAACACTATGGCGGCGGCACCAGCGCTGCCGCTCCCCAGGTTTCCGCGGCGGCCGCCCTCCTCCTCTCGCTCAAACCCGACCTCACGTCCGAGCGTATCAAGGAGATTCTGACCCAGACGGCCCGCCCAGGCCCGGATGCGATGGGCGGCGGCATTCTCGCCATCGAGGAAGCGGTGCTCATGGTGATCAACGAGGTGCGCGCAGACCGGGAGCCGAAGCTGCCGCCTCTCACCCGGGAGCAGCTCGAGAACATGGGCGTGATCGACGCCGTGGCCACCAGCGGTGATCAGCCCGACGTCTATAGCGTCCGCGGGATTCTGGCGTCGGTTCCCGACAACGGCACCCAGGTGACCATCACGGCCTCGGGCGGGGCGACCGTCGACGGCGACACCACCCGGTCGATCGCCGCGGCGGGCGAAGTCGAATGGCCCAAGGTAACGATCAAAGGTGGTCAAGGTACCGTCACCGTTGCCCGTAAAGATAGTGGCGCCTCCAGCGTCATAACGTGGACGCCCCCCGACGTGGGTCCGGTGGACGGGCACTGGGAAGGGGAACTCATCCAGGATATGTCGACGGGTATACCGTTGACCTATGTGCTCACCTTGGACCTCAGCGGCATCGCGGGCGCCCCCGGGGAAGCCAAAGTGGACATCCACTTCGCCGATCTCAGCTCCGACAGTGCCCCCTATCTGCTCGAGGTGACGGAAGCGGCCGGGACTACGACCATCCGTATCACCGATGGCTCCGGCTTTTTGATGACCGGCACGATGACGGGGCCGGACAGGCTGGAAGGCAGCATCAGTGGGAACTGGACCGGGACGTGGTACGCCACCAGAACGCCTTAGCGCGCCCCGCTGGCGCGATGACCGAGCAGGCGCCTGGTCGCGCGATGACCGCGCGGGGATCTACGGGAGAAGTTTCGAGGTGGATACTCCGATCTTGGTGGTGAGCGTCGACCTAGATGATTGATTCCACGAAAATGTCGCTGCAGAAGGGATTGGGGGCAGAGAGGCCGAAGTCGGCGGTGATAAGAACACCGTCGACCCGGAGGCCACAATGCACGCCGACCTCGACACCCTCTGCACCGTCGTTTATTGCACGTCCGATGATCTTTTGCCAGAGCGACCGGGAAACGCCCGCCGCTGTACCACCGATGCCGAGATCGTCACCCTGTGCGTGGCCCAGGCCATCATGGGCATCTCTTCTGACCGCAGGTTCCTGGCCACGGCCAGAAAGCGCCTTACCCATCTCTTCCCCGAGCTTCCCGGGCAAGCTGGCTACTACAAGCGCCGGCGCCGGCTGGCGGACACGATCGAATGGCTGCTCGGTGTCTTTGCCGCTAAGAGCCCGGGATTTACCGACGACCTTGTGCTCATCGACTCCACCCCGGTGGAATGCGCACGAAGCCGGGAGACCGCCCGGCGGTCCGCTCTTGCTGAGGCTGCCGACTACGGCTACTGTGCCAGCCATTCCCGCTACTTCTGGGGCTTTCGCCTGCACGGCATCTTCGCGCCTGACGGGACGCCTCGGGCGCTCATGCTGGCCTCGCCCAAGCGCGATGAGCGGGAGGTGGGCCTGGAACTGCTCAGGCGCTGCCGACGCCGGGGCGGGGAGACGCTTATCTGCGACAAGGGCTATGCCGGCCGAGCTTTCGCCCGGGCGGTCAAGGACCTTGATGCGAGCGTGGTGCGGCCCCACCGCCGAGATGAGCCCGGAGAGGGTCCTCATCTGGCTCCCATCCGCCAACGGATCGAGTCTATCTTCTGGACCTGCAAGGACATTCTCACTCTCGAACGGCACGGGGCCCGCACTCTGGCCGGGCTGCGGGAGCGCATCCTGCAGCGCTTCCTCTGCCTGGCTGCCTGCATCAGTTTCAACCATCAACTGGGGCGCCCCAGCCGGGCTCTCGTCGACTACTGCGCGTAGTGTCGTGGAATCAATCATCTAGCGGCCGGGAACAACTCTTTGCAGAGCCACCTGCCACTGTTCGGCTGCTATCCACTCCTTGTCGAATGCCGAGCCAAGTCGCAGAACATCTTCCCCGGTGGAGTTCCCGCTCACGTCCTTGGCCGCCGTGTACGCCTGGAGGAGTGCAGCGTAGTAGGCATCCTGGACCTCCTGTACAGGCGTGGGGGCAGTCGGGAAAGCCTGCAACATCTCAAGCAGTCGACCGTAGTCCGTAACCAAGGAACTGTATCTAGACTCCCCCCCGCTGGTGTAGGCGTCGATAGCTGCCTTACGAGCCGTAAGAAAGTCATCAAACTTCTCGAGATAGTCGGCCTGCTCTGGTCCTTCCCAGGGAGAGGCGGCTAAAGACGTTGTCGAGGGCCCGGTAGTGGTCGAGGCCACCTTCTCCTGAAGGTCACTGACCTGCGAGGCGAGCCTCTGGTTCTGCCACTCCAAGTGGCCGACGGCAGCCAGGATGACAGCCAGAATGACTGCGCCGATAATGATGAACCAGCGGGAACTGCTCAGTCTTGTTTCGGTCATCGCGTGGGGCTCAAGCGCCCTTGCCCTCCAGTGGATTCAGTCGCGTTCACTCAAACTACAGCATCTCTCATGCGCCTGGAAGCTCGATGCCACGATCTATCAGGCCAGTCACGCGATTGTACCTTCTCGACACACGATCCCGCTTGCGAGGCATCCAGGCCCGTCATTGACACACGTTAGCCGCCCGGGTTCAATGGTGCGTACGGCGTCTATCTCATAACGGAGACCGCACCTTGGATCCCACAACAGCTACGAAGGCCCAGATCATCTATCTCTCTCATGGGGGAGGTCCCCTACCTATTCTTGGCGACCCTGGGCACCGGGCGATGGTGGACTTCATGGTACGGCTACCGGAGCAGCTCCGAAAGCCAGAATCTGTGTTGGTGATAAGCGCCCACTGGGAGGAGAACGCCGCGACCCTCCTGGGGGCGGAGGCTCCTCCCCTGTTCTACGACTACTACGGCTTCCCCGAAGAAGCCTACGCACTCACCTATCCGGCCCCGGGCAACCCCGGGCTCGCTTACAGGATAGCCCGCCTGCTGCAAGGGAGCGAGATCCCGACCCGGATCGACGCCCTGCGGGGATTCGACCACGGTCTGTTCATTCCCCTCAAACTTATGTATCCGGAGGCCGAGATACCCTGTTTGCAGCTGTCCCTGATCCGTGGTTTGGACCCGGCGCTGCATGTCGCTCTCGGCGCGGCCCTGCGCGACTTGAAGCAGGAGAACATCTTGGTGATCGGGTCAGGGTTCTCGTTCCACAATCTGGGGGCATTCTCGTGGGGCGCCGGCTATGCGCCGGACAGAGCCAACGACGCCTTCCAGGATTGGCTAACTGGAACGCCCCGGGTTTGACGGAGGCTCCATTTCTGGGATTCTCTAGAATCCTAGAGGAAGGAGTCCCTGCCCCATGAGAGCTTCGAAGTATTCACCCGAGTTCCGA
>Ga0214473_10000473_pt1 | contig 56704 bp, 69 predicted proteins | sample RVTome_7_FD_203509 | JGI IMG/M metagenome (GOLD analysis project Ga0214473, IMG submission 203509) | Soil microbial communities from uranium-contaminated site in the Upper Colorado River Basin, Wyoming, United States - RVT98D197 | ecosystem: Environmental > Terrestrial > Soil > Contaminated >... | reverse complement strand
GCGCTCTGCGAAACCGATGCACTTGCGGATCGTCGGGTCGTCGACCGTGGCGTCGGCCTTGCTCGGGTTCAGCATCACGAACAGCACGTGAATGGTCGGCCCTGGCCCCTCCCACATCCCGTTGCCCCATTCGCGCGTGAGGTCGTAGCGGTAACGACCGTCGTGCGAGATGTGCGCCGAGGTTTTCACGGCTTCACTCGCTTGAACGCCAGAACCCACAGTGCCGGATTGGCGATCCACGAGTCTGCCCCGTTAATTGAAAACCACAGGGCGCGGAATGCGTTCGGAGCGTTGCGGTACCGCTCGGCCTTCATGTCCCAGGTCCAGCCACCATCGGTTTGGAATATGCCCTCAGCCTTCGCGTCTTCATTGCTGATGTCCTGCAAGCGTTCGGGCCGCGCGTCCGCCGTGCATTCCAGCAGGATGCGTGAACACAAGCGTGGCATGTGGAGTGCGGGGCGCCATTTCTTCGGGCTACCTTGGTATTCGATGTATTCCCACGGCGGATCATTCTCATCGTGCGTTGCCCGATAGAACAGATCGCCGGCGCACTCCCAAAAGGTCTCGCGCACGCAGAGACGGTCGCCGGCCTTCACCTTCCCCCACATGTTGGACAGCCGGCGCGTCTTGGTCTTGGGTGAGACGGGGCGGAGGATCGCCCGCACCATCGGCGCTGACATCATGATCCCACGCTCTTTCATGTGAGTTCTTGAAAGCGAAATAGAAACTCCGTCTCTGCGTTGCCCGACCACGGAGCAATCTTCTCCTTCCACGGCGTGACTCCCTCCAGAAAATCCCATAGCTGATCGCCGCCCACGACGTCTCGTTTCTCTGTAGCCAGTGATTCCAGATCGGCCAGCTTCACGGCCCTGGGTACGTTCATCAGGGAATCACCCAGCCCAAACTTCATTCCGATCGTGAGCAACCACAGATCCTCTAGTTGCCTGTGCTCTGGCATCATGGACTTCAAGGGAGAAATCACGTCTCCAAGATAGGCCTCTGCTGCATCGTGTAGGAGCCCGCACAGGGAAAGATCCTCGGGGACGTGTTGGCTTACAAGGACAGAGTGCTGTGCCACGGAAAAATGGGTGCGTGAATGACCGCCGAACCGGCAGATGTTTCCCAGTGCATGCGCGATGTCCACGATGACGATGTCGCTCTGCTTGGGCTGCATCAGCTCAATCACTTTTCCCGAGTACGTCTGCATCCATGGTTCGCTCATGGGTTCCTCTTCTCTCCGATCCACACAAATTTTTTCGCTTCTTTAGAAATCAATGGCCTCTCGTTCAAGTTCATGGCGTGAAGAAAGCACAGCGGCATAACCGATGGACTCTGTACCGGTTCGGAGTTGAGGGTACCTATGACTGCCGGAGGGCATTGGTCCGGAGGGCATCGACCTTGGGCGCATATCGGCCAATATCCAGGAGGCGCTATGACCTCACTCCCAAATGAGCATTCGTGAATCTCAATCACAACGCCAGCTCTGCCGCGACCTCGAATCCACCACGCATTTTTCTGATCAGACCGTTGGATCGGAGGGCACTCATGTAGTTGGAGAACGTTCCGCTGTCATGGGCAAGTCCTATCCGCTTCGCTACTTCTGATTTTGTGAATGGCCCTCGTTCAGCAGCGAAGAGATCAAGGATATCCTTGGCCTTCCCGGGCATCTTCTCCCGCCACATAGCGACCAGATCCTTCGCATCTCTGAGCAGGTCGCAAGGGCCAGCTGCTTCGATCCCCGCTGGGGTGAGGGCGATGGTGTCACCATCACGAACGAGGTAGCCCTTGGTGTTCAGGATCGACAGATAGTTGGAGAACGTCCCACTTGATGGAGCAAGGCCGGCCAGTGTTGCAATCTGGCCACGTGTGAGTGGCTCCGCGCGCATCTTCAACGCTCGAAGCATCTCGCGCGCGCCGCGGGCCAGGCCTGCAGACGTGGCATCCGAAAGGTGACCACCACGTGTGAATAGGTTGTTTCTTCCGATAGACACCGGCCATATCTTCGGAACCTTTTCGATCATCACACTTCGTCCGAAAATTCCGTCAGTGGCTCCGCGAACAGCCGGCATCACCTTGGTGAACAACAATCTGGCTTCAGCCAGGATGCGTCCAACGTTCTTCATCTCGTCAATCTGTCTCTTGACGATTTCCTCCGTGCCCATGAAATGATCCCCTATTTTTTCGAGACCCTCTTCCACGTGCTTTGGCAGTGACACTTTTACGATTGGCGCTGGGGTAACTCGCTTCGCGGTTTCAAGTTCACGCCGGAGCCGAGCGACCTCAGCCTTCAGCTCTTTCGGATCATTGGCCTTCACATCATCGACGACGGCCGCCATGGCAGTGCGCAACGCCTCGATGTCGACCGGCTTGAGGTTCACCGCCCGCTGGCCCCGCTCCGGTGTCTTGCCGGCGTCGTAGGTCGTCTTCAGCGGCAGCTTGAACTTGCCGTAGATACCGAGCCAGGGCGACCAAATTTGGGCTGTCCCGATGGGGAGAGACGGGAGGTCCCCCGCCAAGCTTTCACGGTCTGAGGCATTCTCCTGCACCCACTCCGATATGTACTTGCGCTCCTGCTTGCCGCCCATCTGGAACGCGAACAGCGTCTTGGCCAAATTGATGACCGACTTGTTCATTTCCTGGGGACGATGGTCGAGGTACACCCAGCCGATCCCGTAGTTGCGCCCGATCTTCGCCGCGCGCTTGAGAGCGCCGAACATCCGCGCCTCGATACCGGTGACGTGCTGCGGGATGAACTCGTGTGCCTCTTCGAGCACGACAATGACCGGGCCACGGTTGCGCTTCTTCGCGTGAAAGAACGTCTCGGCGAAGTCCGTAACGAACCGCCTCTGCTCCGTCAGGTTGAAGTCGGAGACGTCCAGGACCGCCGACGCGGTACTACTCGCGAGAGTTTCGGCGATCATCGCTCCGGCCGCTGCATGCAGCGGAATGTCCCCGTGCTCCCCTCCCATCACTGCGATGTCGAAGGCTGGCGTCTTGCCGTCGGCCTTGAGGCGCAGGGACCACCAGATCGATGCGGGGTCCAGGATGATGACCTGTTCCCCGTGCGCGAGCATCGCTTCGATCAGGACGGCCGCAGCGTTAGACTTGCCAGATCCCGGGCTCCCCGTGATGACGAAGCGCTGGGTCACCGCCTTGTCGACAGGTAGTTCAAGGCCGGGGGCTAATGTGATGAACCGATTCACGCGTTCGCCTCTTGGTTGCCCATACCTATACCTTGGGCGGATTCAGAAACCGCACTTTGCCCAAGGCACAGGGTATGGACCAAATCGAGCGAACTGCATGGCTGGCAGAACGGCGCAAGGGCATCGGTGGCAGCGACGCCGCGTCGGTGATGGACGTGAGTCCATGGAAGAGCAAGTACACACTCTTCTTGGAGAAGACTGGTCTTGCCGACGAAGAAGGCGACGAACCTGAATTCATGGAGTGGGGACGGCGGCTTGAACCGCTGGTGGCAGCCAAGTTCGCGGAAATCACCGGCAGGAAGGTCGTCCCGGGAGCCGGCGTCGTCGTGCATCCGTCAATCCCCTGCATGCTCGGAACCCTTGATTACGAACAGATCGATGAGAGCCGCGGACGCGGCGTCTTGGAATGCAAGACCCTGAATCTTTTCAAAGCTGATGAATGGGAGGAGGAGCCCCCGCTCCACTACCAAGTGCAGATCCAGCACTACATGGCCGTCACGGGCGCGAAGTGGGCATCATTCGCAGCGCTGATCGGCGGGCAACGATTCGTCTGGTGCGAAGTCGTGCGCAACGATGGCTTCATTGAGGCGCTCGAATCCGAGTGCGTGGACTTCTGGCGGAGGGTCGAGACCGGAGATGCCCCACCCCTGGATGGATCAGAATCCACGGAAAGAGCCCTGAAGCGTCTCTACCCGCGCGATAGCGGACGTCTCGTGGAGCTACCGGCAGAGGCCGTTCTCCTTCACAACCAGATCGAGACCTGCAAAGCGGAACTCAAGCGATTCACGGAGATCAAGCGCACAGCCGAGAACCAACTGAAGGCGCAGATCGGCGATGCGTCTGAAGCGTTCGTGCCCGGGGGACCCCGCTGGAGCTATCGATTGCAGCCTCGCGCCGGGTATTCCGTCGAGCCAACCGAGTTCAGAGTTCTCAGGATCAAGAAAGGAAAAGAGAAATGACACAAGCAGGACAGTCAAAGGACAACGGGCAGATCGTTCCATTCCAGCAGAAGGTGACTGGCTTTCGAGCGACGCTTGACAAGCTCAAGGGCCAGATCGCCGTCGCTCTGCCTAAGCACATGAAGGCCGACCGCCTCATGCGGATCGTGCTTACGTCGGTTCAGCGGGTGCCGAAGTTGCTGGACTGCACGCGGGAGTCTCTCCTCGGCTGCATCATCCAGGCGGCGCAGCTCGGACTTGAACCAGACGGGATGCTGGGACACGCCTACCTGATTCCGTACCGGGACAACAAAAAGGGCGTGATGGTGTGCCAGCTCATCGTTGGCTACAAGGGCATGCTGAAACTGGCGCGGCAATCGGGAGAGATCGCGTCCATCGCCGCCCACGTCGTTCACTCCAACGATGAGTTTTCGTATTCCCTGGGACTAGACGAGACCCTGATCCACAAGCCGGCGGCGCCGGTACAAGATCCAGAAGCTGCCAAGTCGTGGCTCGGCCCGGGGCCGATGATCGCTGTCTACGCAATCGCAAAGCTCAAGGACGGGACCAAGCAGTTTGAGGTCATGCTCAACTACGAGGTCGACTCCATTCGCAGCCGATCTAAGGCCTCGGAGAGCGGGCCGTGGGTGACCGACTACGAAGAGATGGCGAAGAAGACCGCGCTCCGACGTCTCTGCAAGATGCTTCCGGCCTCGGTGGAGTTGCAGACTGCAGTCGCTCTGGACGAACGCGTCGACGCCGGCATTTCGCAGGAGATCGAAAATGTCATCGACGTCACGGCAACTGAGATCGGATCTGATGCGGATCCAGGGGTAGAAGCAGCCCCCGACAAACCGGAGGTCTCGAAGCTGGACAAGCTGGTATCCGAAAGAGGACAGAAGAAGCTGAACATCCAGGTTCCGGAAGAACCGGCCTCGCCCGCGGAAGGATCCGAGATCAAGTAACCGGCGATTTTTGTACGATCACAATCGTTTTTGTTGACAGCGTGTTTACGAAAGTTCACGGTGTGAACCGATGAACGACGGCTACACGAAGCTCTTCGGATCTATCGTCACGTCAACGATCTGGAGCGAGCCTCATGTGGTCCGGATCGTGTGGGTCACCATGCTCGCCTGCGCGAACAAACGAGGAATCGTTGAGTCGTCGATCCCTGGCCTTGCCCATGTCGCCAGGGTGACCATCGAGGAATGCGAAACGGCGATATCCGTTCTGTCTTCTCCGGACAAGTACAGCCGGACAAAAGACAACGAAGGCCGCAGAATTGTCGCGATCGACGGCGGATGGCAGCTTCTTAACCATCCGAAATATCGTCAGAAAATGAACGTTGACGAGAGGAGGATGTACCTCAGAGACAAACAGAGAGAGCACCGCGCTAATAATGTCAACACGGTGTCAACAGTGTCAACACAGCGTAACGCCTCGTCAACACTGTCAACACAAGCAGAAGCAGAGGCAGAAGCAAATGCAGAAGCAGAGAGAGAGAAGACCGCCTCTCTCCCAAATCCAGTCCACGGGCAGTATCTGACGCAGCGTTTCGGAGAACTCAGATCCGAGATAGTCGGAGGTCTCCCTTGGCAGGGGGCCCACGCGAAGCCAGAGAAGGCTGGCCGCATGGCAGACGAGATCAACGCAGTACCGGGTTCAGAGCAGGACATCGAACCTACGATGAGGCTGGTGCTTCAGAGAGCCATCCATGACTCACCACGCCATGACGCGAGGTTCAGAAAGCCGGCGTTCGCGTTCGGGGCCTGGTGCTCTGAATTCACCAGCCTACGGGAGCAGGTCCACGGACTGGCGCCGGCCGGAGAAGCACAGACGCCTCGACAGGATGTTCGGGTCGGGCATTTTCGAGTCGAAGCGGGACAGAAGTACGGACACGGGGAGCAGAAAATTTGAAGATCGCGTTCAAAGAGCCAACGCCAGAGCAGCTGAGGCAGTGGGTTGAATCAGAAGCCGCGCGGGCGCGCGCAGTCGCCGCCGATCTCAAACGCGCCCAGCGTGAAGCACTGGAGGCCCTTGATCTTCCGACCAGGGACATAGAGATCATCCGGTCAGGAGCTATCTGTGAATCTCAAGCGATCGACGCCCTTCGCGGAGAAGCGACCATTCTGGTTCTCTCGGGCGCCCCAGGATGTGGGAAGACCCTTGCGGCATCGGTCTGGATTCACGGGCTCATCGCAGACGATGCAAACTGGGACATCGGATCGACACCTCCGAAGCTGATGAGGAAAGCGGCCTTCGTGAGTGCTCCCAAGCTTTCACGCTGGAAGAAGTACGACGATGAAGCGATGGAGAGGATCCTTCGCGCGCACCGTGTAGCGATCGACGACCTCGGTCTCGAATACCTTGATGCGAAAGGATCCTACCAGTCACTCCTGGACGAGCTGATCAACGAACGGTACGCGCACAAGCGGCCGACGCTTCTGACGACCAACCTGCCGGCGTCCGAATTCAAGGAACGGTATGGGGAGAGGATCGCTGACCGGATACGGGAAGCTGGGCGCTTTGTTGAACTCGACAACCAAAGCTTTCGAACTTCGCCCAAGGCATAGGGTATGGGTAGAGAACAGTTTCGAAACACGAACTTTCGGCCAGAACCTGGATCGGAGGGCTGACCGATGGGAGCCACAGCGGAAGCGATGGAACCCGCGGCGCGCCCAGAACTGGCACGCTTTTCCCCCTCGGACGCGGCAATCGCCGAGATGGCGAGCCAGTTCATGCCTCTCCGCGTGGAGGGGATCGACGACAAGGTCGGATTCGTCTTGGTTCACACCGCCAGAATGGTCGTGAAGGCGAAGCGGGTGGCAGTCGAAAAGACCCGCGTCGATCTGAAGGCCGATGCTCTCGCCTACGGCCGGGCGGTCGACGGGGAGGCAAAGCGGCTAACCGATCTCATGCAGCCCATCGAGGATCACCTGGAGGAACAGGAGATGGCTGTGGTCAGAGAGAAGGCACGCATCGCCAAGGAGGCAGAGGACGCGAAGCGAGCCGCACTCCAGGTTCGTCTCGATGCGTTCGCCATCCACGGGGCCGTCGTCAACCCGCTGGTCGTGGCCGAGATGAGCGAGTCCGCATTCCAGGATGCCATCGGCGCCGTAAAGGCGGTTGCCGATGAACGCGCACGGGTGGCGGCGGAAGCTGCGCGCATCGAGGCTGAGCAGGCGGCAGCGCGCAAGGCTGAACAGGAAGCGCTGATCGTAGAGCGCGAACGCCTGGCCGAGATCGCGCGGACGCAGAACGCAGAGGCCGAGAGGATCCGAGCCGAGCAGAAGCGTCTCGACGATTCGGCGTGGGCCATGCGCAGGGCGGCCGAGATCGAGGCGGCCAAGGCTGAAGCGGCCGAGCGTTCCCGTATCGAGACCGAGCAGCGCATCGCTAGGGAGGCTGCCCAGGCAGAAGCCGAGGCCGCGCGTGAGGCGGCAGAGCGCCCATACCGTGTGCAACTCTTGATGGTTGCCGACGCCGTGACCGCACTCACTATCACTGTCCCGAATGGCCCCAAGTCCGACGAAGTCCGCGCCATCCTGAATGACGCAGCCGAGAAGATTAGGACGATCGCCAAGAATAGCCGGCGCCGAAAGGAGGAAGCCAGCGGTGGGTAAGGTCAAGACCGGCGCGCACGTCACCTTCGTCCCGAAGGGAATCGGATGCCACCACTGCGGTGAGAGGTACGCCCTTGATGGAGATGGTACGTCGATCGGCATGCTTCAGGCGATCCTGAAGCAGTTCACCAAGGAGCATCAGAAGTGCAAGCCGAGCGCCGCCGGCAAGGCGCGGTTCGAGTTCACGACGCCGGACGAATGGGCAGCGAGCTGGGACACCGGGATCTCGTCCGCGACGATCTGGTCAGTGATGACCGGGCGGCCGTCACCCGTCGGTGGAATCTTGGCTTTCGGATCGGCTCCCAGTGACCCGGCCGACTTCGGGCGCTGCTATCGGCTGCTCAAGGCGTTCCCGGAATGGCGAGCGCGCATCCACGAGGTTGGCTTGGAGTACATCGAGTGGAGTGGGTTGGTCCTTGCCTGGGACGAACTAACGGCGCTCTACGAAGAGGAACTCCCGAGCGGGACTGCGCCGAAACTGTACGCGCGGATGAAGGAACTGACAGATGGGTAACGGCGCAAAGAAGTTCATCCTGTTCGACGGTCGCGCGAAGAGCGGCGATACCGACGACGCCTCTGTCATGGACACGGCCGACAGTGAACAGGAAGCGCGCCGGAATGGCGCCCGGTTTTGGAGTGGCGCCGATGCTGTCTGGTTCGAACACGACTTCGTGAACGGCGAGGCGATCAACGAGCGGATCCGTCCTGACATCCCGCCGGGCAACAAGCCACCGGGGAGCGGAGTGGCCTGATGGCAAGGTGGAACGTCGCCGGCAAGAACGGCCAGTGGAAGGGTGGCCGCTCGGTTGCGTCGAACGGGTACGTGCTGATTCGGGTCGGCGCCGGTCATCACCTGGCAGACGTCCGCGGGTACGCCTATGAGCACCGCTTGGTCGCGGAGGCGAAGACCAGCCGGCGGCTTGCACCCGGAGAAATCGTCCACCACGTTGATGGCAACAAACAGAACAACGATCCGGCCAACATAGAAGTGCTCCCCAGCATCGCCCACCATCGTCACGAGCATGGTAGCGGGGCGACTCGGTCGCCGGGCGAGCAAAACAACGATGTCCAATGCGCATGTGGCTGCGGGAGTACATTTCCACGCTTCGACGCGAGCGGACGCCCACGACGATTCGTTTCAGGCCACAATGCGCGGAAGGCCGTCTGATGGGACGAACGTCGATCGAGTGGACTGACTATTCGTGGCCGATCGTGAATGGATGCCGTCGGGTGTCGGCTGGATGCGAGCGATGCTACGCCGAGCGCCTGACGGCGACGCGACTTTCGAAGACGCTCAAGTACAAGGGCCTGGCTGTATTCGGGAAGAACGGGCCGAAGTGGACAGGAGAAACGCGCCTTTGGGAGCCGCACCTTGAGGCTCCACTGAACGTCAAGAAGCCTGGACGCTGGTTCGTCGCGGACATGGGGGACCTGTTCTACGAAGGCGTAGCTGATGAAGATATCGCGCGTGTTTTCGTCATCATGGCGCTGGCCAAGCAGCACACGTTCCAGATCCTGACCAAGCGTCCGGAACGGATGCGGGCGTGGATGACCAACGCCAATGGGGAACGGATCTGCCAACTCAAACCACGGTCAGGTCATGGAGATTGGATTGCGGTCGACACACTTTCGGGGTTCCAGTGGCCGCTGCCAAACGTGTGGCTCGGCGTCTCGGTCGAAGACCAGGCGACGGCCGACGAGCGCATCCCGATCCTGTTGGAGACACCGGCCGCAGTGCGCTTCGTATCGTACGAGCCTGCGCTTGGACCGCTGACATTGCATCCTGGCATCCTCGGATCGCCGGGGCACCTGGCTGAGACATTCGGCAATCCCTTGATCCACTGGCTGATCTGCGGCGGTGAAAGCGGCCCGGGCGCGCGGCCATTTGATCTGAACTGGGCACGGTCGATCGTTGGCCAGTGCAATGAGGCCGATGTTGCGTGCTTTGTGAAGCAGCTCGGGGCGCGACCATTCGATGGCGACGAAGGTCAGAGGTGCGACGGCGAGCCCCACGAATGGGCGTGGCTCAAGCTGAAAGATCGCAAGGGCGGAGACATCGAAGAATTTCCCGACGATCTGCGCGTCCGCCAATTCCCGGAGCCGCGCGCATGAAAATCAAGGAACTCTGCGACGACTACGAAGCGGTAAGTGCGCGTGGCCCAGACTGGCACGACTACCGCACCGGAAATCGCGATGCCATCGAAGCCTACGTGCGCATGCTGATGGAGCGCGTAGGCAGTGGAATCAGGCCACCGTCAATGGCAGCAAATCCGCGCGACACAGGCGAACTCGCCTACTTCTCGGCGTGGCTCGCGCTCCGGGGAGGTTGGTAGCCATGGATGACGAACGCGCGAAGGTGAACGAGGCTTACGCCACTATTACTGAATTGTTCGACGAACGCGCCGCTCTGATTGCCGAGCGCGACAGGCTACGGGCTGCGCTGCGCGATCTTGTAGTTGAGCTTGACAATCAGGTGAGCGGAGATGGCAACGAGCGGCGTTTTCAAGCTGCGCTCTCACTGGCACGCACGTTTGTCTATCAAACCGCCGCCCTATCCCCATCTCCCGCCCCGCGCGCCGAGGCGGTGGGGAGCGTCGATGAGTAAACCATCCTTGAAAGAGCCGTTCGCGACTTTGGAGCACCAGATCGTTGAGACGCTGCTTGCCGGACACAAAGAGTGGCGCCCCGATCTGCCATACCCGCAAAGCCACTCAGACATGCACGGGGCCGTCCGTGGCCTGTTGAGGATGTTTGAGGTCACGAGGCTTCCGCTCGCGCGTGATTTACCCACAGTTTGTGACTCGCGCGACACAAGCGCGCCCGGCGCGGAGGAGGCGGGGAAGTGAGCGTCGTCTCGCGCCATGTTGCGAATCGCCCAGGACTTATTCGTGCAATCGGGTGGATCGATCACTACCTCGCAATGCCGTTGAAGCCTGATGTTAAGTCAGGTTTTGAGGACCTGAAGAAGCGCTTGGAATACGAGCGCGACTGCGGACCACTGACCTCGGTCTTGATGGGCCACGGCCACACGCCCGAAAAAGGCGGCGAGTGATGGGCGATGAGGACACGTCGACCGTTGGCGATGAAATCGCCGTCCCTTGCCCGTGGTGTGGAGAAAGCGTCTCCGTCCAAGACGCTCACACCGACGGTGCGCTGACTGACGGATTCGTGGATTACTGCCCGAACTGCCTAAAGAACTTCAAGGTCGGGTCCGTCGACTACAGCATAACCGTCACCGTCGATAGAACCGAGGACGCGCCATGACCTTCGATCCGTCCAGCAAGGCCGACCGCGAGAAGCTGCGCCGCAGTCTGTATCGTGCGAACACACCGGGATCGGATTTTCTTTCGTCCCGATGCCTTCCCCTGCTCGACCACATCGACGCGCTGGAGAAGCGGATCGCGAAGCAGTCCAAGGCACTAATCGAAGCGCGCTTCGCGATGGTAAAAATGCTTTGTGACGCTTACGGCTATGACCCGCCTGTCACTTCCGCGCCCGAGGACAGCGTGCTGGGGGCGTATCGAGTCGCGATAGAAATGATTGAAGCCACCCTCGCATCCGCCTCGCCCGACCCGGTCAAGCGCGATGAGGTGGAAGGGTGAAGCGCCCACTCACAAAGTGCTGCAACGGGTGTGCTGCTCCTGTGCAGAAACCGAGTTGGGTGCTTTGCAAGTCGTGTCTCGATAAAATCAACGCGAAGTTCCTCGCGCTGTTGAAGCCACCCGCGCCAACGAAAGTGACGCTGCCGTGAAGCGCAAACGCAAGGAACAGCATCAGATCATGGAGGTGCGCGACGGGCGTCTCCTCGACCTGACCGAGCGCTGGCGGTATCTCCTGCCCAATCAACATAATGCCGTGATCCTGGCGTTGTCTCGCGAAGAAAAGCGCCTTATGGGGTGGGCGACAAGCCAGCGCGCGAAGGGGGATCGGCCTGAACCGTTCGGGCGCTACCGGCGTGAGGCTGCCGTCTGGCACGCATGCCGCGCGGGGGCCGTAAGGATCGCGAGGCTCATGCTCGAACGAATCGGAGGGCACCAGGAATGACCACACGTTACGAATGGCGAGATGGTCAGCTCTGGGATAGGGCCCGCAAGTGTTGGGTCGTATGGAAGACCATCTCGGGCAACATCGGCATGGCGAGAGGCATGGACAGCTTGATCGTGCGTCTTCTCAATGACGAACCTGACCGCGACTTTCTTCTTTCGGATACCGAAAAGTTTACTCTCAATGGGATTCCACAGTACGACCTCGTGCGGAAGAACGAGCTGCCGTGACCACCGCCACCCGCCGCGCCATCTGCGCCGAGTTCATGGCTGGGCTCTCGTTCGTGGGCCTCGCGCGCAAGTACGGCCTCAAGGCGTACGGCAACGGAATGGGGACAGACAGCATCGAGGCGATTGTAAGACGCGGGCTACAGGAGCCGAAGAAGCGGAGAAACATGACCTCGCTCTCCTCGTCGAGCTGATGACCACGGAGACGGTGTGATGGGAACAATGGATAAGCTGGTCGAAGACCTGCTCCGCAAGCCGCAGAACTCCCTGCGCGACGAGATGGTCAGGAACGCGCTCCTCGGGCGCTACCACGACTTCAAGACCACGCTGGTGACGCCAAAGGTCCAGCTCTACCAGGACTTGATCCGGTACGACTATCGCGACCTGGCAACCAAGACGATGCGTGGCGACTACGACGACGAGCCAGATGCGGACGACGATGCCGCCATGTTGAAGCTGCTGGCCGATAACCCGGACTTGGCGAGGTTGTGGGAAGCGTTGAACAAGGAGACCCCATGAAGGATCTGTGGCACAAGCGTCTGAAGGATTTCGAGTCGTTCGACAAGATCACGTTTGAGGTCGTGCCTCGCTACAAGACGAGTGGTCTATCAGGCGACGAGTGGCGGCAGCATGTCCAAGTCAATTTCTGGTTCAAGGGCGAGGTCGTTCACGAAGCAGGTTTTGGAAACATGCGTTCGGCTCTGATGATGGTGGGGGCCGAATGGCTTCGCGCGCAGGAGCCGATCCCGGAGAAGGTGATCAAGCTGGAAGAATCGGGAGTGTGTGATCAGCCAAGTTGTGCGCGGATGGCAGAGGGACGCTTTCTGATCAAGCGCGAGACATCCCAACAAGGCGACTTCATCGAGCAGAACACGTTCAAGAACTTTCGGCGCTTCTGCAAGAAGCACTTGCGTCGCGGTGATTGCTCGCGCGAGGACTCGGACGACAACTACGAACCTCTCGACGGCGTGACGGCGGAAGCGTCGACGAACATTGAAGAGAGCCCGAGTATTGAGGACGGGCAAGCTGCCATGATCCGCGCCGATCTTGATGCGAAAGCATGGATCAATCAACAGGAAGGGAACGACATGAAGCGAGTTGAGGTGACGCTGGAGATTCATCGCAACGGCCTCGGCGTACCTGGCTTACACGCCTACATCTCGCCAGAAAAAATGGCATCCGAAGGTTTCAATCTTGGCACTCCCGTGGTCGTCACCAGAAAGGATGACTTTGATCACCTCGAACGACAGGCCGCCTGGTTGAAGTCGAGAGGCATTACCGTTGGTGTCCCAGTGATTGGGCATGCGGAAGCCTTGGACGAAGCGTCTCGCTGGAAGGCGAATTGCCAGACGGCCGTCTCTGTGGCGCAGTCATTTTCCGCCGGATTGTCTCTGTCACTGGAAACAAACAGAAACCTACAGGCGCAGCTGAATGAAGCCATGGAGCTACTACGGGGCTTGACGAAAGCCGCCCCCGACAAGAAGCACGAAACGTACATATGCGCCGAATGTGGCGGCGGAAGCGACTCGCACGAAAACGGCTGTGCGGGTCACAGCGCATGAATCCACCCGATAACTGCTAGAATTTCTGGATGGACCTTCTGAAGTACCGGCCAACCAATGCCGAGATGGCCGAGTCCTGCTCACGAAACGCGAGCGAAGCTTCGGATGTCGAGAACCGTGTGCGCGAAGCCATGAAGGGGATGGCACCAGAAGATCCAGGACTCCTTCGTCTCCGGGTCACCCTCAACAATGCGATCGCTGACAAGAAGCACTGGTTTGCTGATGCTGAGCGATTTCGAAAACTCGCTCATGCTGAGGCAGGAGATCCGCGGTTACCGAGAGAGCGCGACGCTGGCGATGATGATAGCTGAAGTCAGCTCGTCAATTCCGCGAACCTCTCCCGTAGGCTCTCATCCGAGAGCATGTCGTCGAGGTTGGCGTCACCCTCGGTAGCCATCTCATCGAGACGCAGGCGAACCTTGCATCGCCATTCTTCGTTGGCCAAGAATGCCTCTGCCCAGGGTGCTGGATCTGCCTCTTCCATGATCTCGTCCAGATCTGCCTGCATGATTCCGATCAAGTTCTTCATCTCGGTTCCGTTGTCGCGGCATGAGACCGGCGCCGACGATCGAATCACGAGTTTGCGAACGCACATGATCATTGCCCGCCAGACGTAGGCGCCGGCCGCATCCGGGCCGCGTGCCGGATCGATCTTCGGCAGAGCTTCAAGGCCAGCCTTCCACGCCTCCTGGATGAGGTCATCGACGTCAATCCACCAGCGATTTCCGACGTAGCGCCATGCTGCGGTCCGGGCCAACCTGTCGAGCTTTGTACTGTCCATGTAACATTCTCCGTTGTGTTTTTGTGTGTGCATTATGGGTACGATTAAAAGTCCGTGTCTGTCAAGAACTGAATCAGGATTCTTGTGGCTCCGCCGACATGTGAATCCGAGTGACGGCGCGTTCGGGCGCTGACTTCTTCTCGCTGCATTTCCACGCGAGACATGCCGTATACCCATACGGGCACCCCTTACCATCGACGCCATGGATGTGCGGAACTCCATGTAGAAACACGCCTGCCGAGAGATATGATCCGACTGGATCACAGGCCACGAAAATAAACCCGGTTCCTTGGCGCTTGAACTGGAAGAAGTCTCCCGCCTGTAGATAGCGCAGCTTCACTTGGCACTCCGATTTGCTGTCTCCGCCCGAACGATCACCGGGCGCCCGTCGACTTTTGTCAGCCGTCCTTGCCCACCATCCAGCATTCTCAGAGTCCTGTAGTCCGCTATACCAGCCGCATCCTGGGCGGTTCTCAAATCGGCCTGGGAGTTCCCCTCATTCGCCAGGCACACATCGCATGCATACTGGGCACGGATCGTGCTGAAGTGCCCCGGCTCCCACCGGATGAACTTGCCAGTTCCGAGACACCCGTAAATTGCCGCCCACCCTGTGGAAAACCGATTGCAGCGACCGATCCGAGGAATCTTTTTTGCCATCTCTCTTACCTCCAGATCCATTCTACTCACCGTATACCGGTTGTCAACACAATAACGTGACACGGTATGAATGGCACAAGAAAGCCATACTTGTGCGCGTCATGTTTTTGGCTTGACGTTTAACACACTGCAACTATGCTCGGTTGGTGATCCACGACACCGACATCCGGCGCACTCCGCTCCTGTGGATCGCCTGGAATGATGCAACGACTACGTCGGGCTGGCGTGATCCAAAAACCATCGTCGGCCACTGGGCGCTCCGCGTGATATCAGTCGGTTGGCTCATCCGCCGCACCAAAAATGAGATCACGATCGCCCAGTCAATTACTAACCATGGGCAAGCGGCAGAGGTCTTGACGCTACCGGTAAAGATGATCTCCTCCATCCGGCGCCTCCCCCGCCCAAGGTAGAGGGTATGGGCAAGACCTATGAGCTGATCAACCCAAGCGATCCGTACACCTTCCACGCGCCAACTTTCCAGATCGCAAGCGCGGTGGGGATCCTTCTTGGTGAAGGCAAGACACCGGCCCATTCTGAGGATGGAACTGAGAAGCAACCGTTCCTGATGTTCGCAACCTCTGAACAGGTGAAGGCGTATCTCCAGGAAACCTTCGGCGTGGGGTTGAACGAGTTCATCGATGCTCACCGGATCGAGATTGCCGATGCACTCGAATCGGTCATGTCGTTCGGATTCAAGGAACGGTTCACGTTCGATGAAGCGATGAAGCGAATCCCTGACGACAACGCGCGTGTCGCATACCGGGAACAGATCCATGATCGCAATCGTTCAAGCCTGAACGACTTCGGTAGCTACGCATGGGAAGTTGCCAAGAATCTTCGCAAGAAAGAGGCGAAGGGCTGAGAATGGCCGCACGAGAGACCCTCACCATGGTCGACGCCATCATCAAGGCAGCCGGCCGGCGCACGCCAGACTTCAGGGAGGCAGCCGATGCCTGTGCCCTGGCTCTCGGCCGCATCTGCGGTGAGTATGGAATCGAGATGGGACCGCGACTCAAACGCGCCCAGGTCGCGTACAAGGCCGCGAAGGAGACGAAGAAAAATTGAGCGACGAGACGAAAGAAGACGGGGCTACAAATTGTTCTTGACGAAACAGGAAACGGTCCCTACCCTCAAAATCATGGTCTCGTTACTACACCAGCCGATTCGCTCGCATAGTCTTTTGACCAGGGCCATGGTGTATGCCACGAACCCAGAATCCCAAAGCTCAATGTGCCCCGCGAGCTTTGGGAAAAAGGAGGATCGGGGCGGCTGACCACGAGAGAGAACGCTTGAACGTGGAGCCGCCCGGAAGTCCGAGGCGGCTTTTTTCATTTCTGGAGGTCGATCATGGAACAGGTTCCGTATACCCCGTCCGAAAATATCGGCGGGAACAGTCATGGTGACGATGGGCTCTGTAAAAGCCTTCTCCTTCGGGATACCGGCGAGTTCGATTCTCGCCCCGCCGACGAACAGGATCGCCTCGCGCGATTCCACGAGCTGCTCTAACTCAACAGGTAGAGGGCCGGCCTTTTAAGCCGGTGGTTGTCGGTTCGACTCCGACGGGCAGCACAGATGGGTCAGAAACTTTGATTGGTGAAGCCCCGTCTCTTAAACGGTGCGAACCGGGTTCGAGTCCCGGCTGACCCACAGCGCGCGGTTCTCTGAAAATTCAAGAGCAACAATGTACGGCGGGGAAGCCAACCCCGTCTTTTGCCCCGGAAGCTCTCGTGGGATGAGCGTTGGTCTGAAGAGCCGAAGGGTGTGGTTCGACTCCACAGCGGGGCACTCACTGATCCGGGATCGTCTAATGGCAGGATGGCGGGTTCTGACCCCGTTGATGTTGGTTCGACCCCAGCTCCCGGAACTGCGAAGTCGGCTAAACGGCAGGCCGGCGCTCTTTGAAAGCGCCCGTGAAGGTTCGAGTCCTTCCTTCGCAACCAGGGTGGAGCGCGGTTGGTTGCGCGCCAGTTTCGGGAACTGGAGGCCGCTGGTTCGAATCCAGCCATCCTGACGAGAGGGAGATGTTGGTTCGATTCCAGCTCGGGGCTTCGAAAGGAGCCCTGGTCTTCTAACGGTAGGATGCCCTCGTTTCCGCGTGTAGCTCAATGGTCGAGCACTCGGTTGATAACCGGGCGATGCGAGTCCGATTCTCGACACGCGGACAAGGACGTTGAGGCAGCGCTACGAACCGGCGGGTGGCTGAAAGCAACGCGCGCCTCCGTCCCTCCTTGCTGGTGAGTGAGGGCGAAGAGTCGAGCCCCGGCACTGTGAATGCCGGCCAAGCGAGTTCAAGTCTCGTCGCTCACCCAACTTTTTCAGCGTGTGGGGTAACGGTTGCCCATCTGGCCTGGGACCAGATCAAAGCACGTTCGACTCGTGCCACGCTGACTCTCTCGGGGGCATAGTGACAACGGGAACACGTCTGGCCTGCACCCAGAAGATCGGAGTTCGATTCTCCGTGCCTCCACTCCCGATGGGCTGTGATCAGGGATCAGGTTGGACTCCAAATCCGACCAGCGGCGTTCGAGTCGCCGACGGCCCGCTCACGGAGGGTACCGCTGAAAGGCCGGCAACAGGGTCCGAACCCCTGGGAGACCGAAAGGTCTGGCGTTCGATTCGTCTACCCTCTTCCGGAAACGACGCGCATGTCGGCTTTGCGCAGCGGTTTGCTAAACCGCCGAGCCCTGGTGCTCCGAGCGTTCAACTCGCTCCGTTTCCTCCGTGGGCGAATAGCCAAGTGGAAAGGCGGCCGGCTGCAACCCGGTCCATCGTGGGTTCGATTCCCTCTTCGCCCTCAATGCACCCAAAGCGTTGATGGCTGCGCGCCGGCTTGCCAAGTCGGAGGAACGAGTTCGACTCTCGTTGGGTGCTCTCGCTCATCGGGTTCCTTCTGGCACCTGAGACATGAGCCCTACTGGTAACCGGGGTGGCGAAAGGTTACCCGGCGATCACGAGTCGCCGTTTGCGGGTGTGGCCTAGTGGTTGGGCTCCAGCCTTCCAAGCTGGCAACGGGGGTTCGATTCCCTTCACCCGCTCAAGATGGCATCATGTTCGGACGCGCCCCTGAAGCGTAAATGGTGACGTGCCGGTCCCGTACACCGGAGAAGCCAGTTCGATTCTGGCCGGGGGCTCTGCGCAGAGGGCAAACGGCAAGCCGCGTGGCTCATAACCACGAGACAGTCGGTTCAATTCCGGCCTGCGCTACTACCGCCCCTCAAGCGTAGATCGCGACGCACTCGGCCTGTACCCGAGAGAGGACCGTTCAAGTCGGTCGAGGGGCTCCATTCCAGGGTGGGATAACTGGCAGTCCACTCCCCTGTTAAGGGAGGCGGTGCGTGTTCAAATCACGCCCCTGGAGCTTCTGCGCTCGTGGCGAACTGGATCGTCGCCTGGCCTTCTAAGCCGGGAGCTGTGGGTTCGAATCCCTCCGAGCGCTCCTAGCCCTCGTAGTGAAACGGAAATCACGCGACACTCCGAATGTCGCAATCCCGGTTCGACTCCGGGCGAGGGCACGGCCCCATGGATTACTGGCTAGATCACCTGCCTCTCACGCAGGAGAACCGAGATCGATACTCGGTGGGGTCACGAACGTCCGATTCGGCTAACTGGCAAGGCCCTCCGGTTTTCACCCGGACAACGCGGGTTCGAAGCCCGCATCGGACACTCACGCGCACGTAGCCTAATGGACAGGCACCTGACTACGGATCAGGTCTGATGCAGGTTCGAGTCCTGCCGTGCGTACGGCTCGGGCGCCAGCGCGCAGTCGTCTTTCATACGGACGGCGTGGCCGGATCGACACCGGCACGAGCCACGAATCTCCGGGCGTAGCTCAGGGGCAGAGCGATGGTCCTACACACCATGACAGCGGGAGTTCGATTCTCTCCGCCCGGACGAGTTGGGCATGTATGCATCTGGTGAGGCAGGCGGATTGTCGATCCGTTGAGGCGAGTTCGATTCTCGTCGTGCCCGCAACCCTCGGCTAGCTCACTGGGCTGAGCGGTCGCCCTATAAGCGACAGGGCCTGGTCCGATTCCAGGGCCGAGGACAACGGGAGCGTAGTCCAACGGAAGAGGCCACAGACTTAAAATCTGTTCAAGTGCGGGTTCGAATCCCGCCGCTCCTACTTCAGCGCGAGCAGCACAGCCAAAAGGCCAACGGCAAAAGCAACGCGACCGAGTTCCGATGGCTTGCCGTTGAAGGCCACGTAAACGATGACGCCGAGTACGGCGGTGATTGCTGGGAGGCTCAGTATGATTTTCATGGAACCGAAGTGTATATGCTCGGGTGGCGTAATGGCAGCCGCGCCAGGTTGAATTCTGATACAGTATTCCACTGTGAGAAAATACACGCGGGAACTGTTGGCGACGGCGGCACGAATGAGCTTCACGATCGCTGAAGTAATGCGCCTCATAGGGATCAAGAAATGGTCAGGCGGCCAACATGCTCTCGTAAGAAATCGATTGAAGGAATACAGCATCGACACGACGCATTTTCTCGGCTCTCGCTATAGATCGCCGCAGATGAAGAAGGGCGGCCCAGACAAAATGCTGTGGCAAGACATACTCGTTCTCAGACCGCGAAGGACGCGAGAGAAGGCGTATCGGTTGAGACGGGCGTTGATTGAGTCCGGCGTCTCCTATCGCTGCGCACATTGCCAGCAGGGGCCAGAATGGAACGGACACCCGCTCCGGCTTCAAGTCGATCACGAGAATGGTGACTTCGCAGATTGTCGACCGTCGAATGTGAAATTCCTTTGTCCAAATTGCCATTCACAAACAGAGGCCAGCGGAGGGAATGGACTGACAGGGGTAACCAGCACAGCAGCATTGGATCGGAGATGCAGAGAACGCCGTCGTGGTGGAATTCAGGTAGTCACGTAGCGTTGAGGACGCTATGTCCGCGAGGACGTGCCGGTTCGAATCCGGCCGACGGCACGAAACGCCGACGTGGTGGAATGGCAGACACACTCGCCTCAGAAGCGAGCGCCCTCGGGCATGGGAGTTCGACTCTCCCCATCGGCACAACGCCCTCCTGGTGGAACCGGCAGACACACCTGACTCAAAATCAGGCGCGAAAGCATGAGGGTTCGAATCCCTCGGTGGGCACGATAGGATGAAGACATGAACGCCGCCGTACTGTTTCTTGATCAGGAATTTCGTCCGCTCAGGGTTGAACCCTGGCAGCGGGCGATCTGCGATCTCGTGCTCGGCAAGGTCGAGGTCATCGAGCACAGCCGCGACCGCACCATCCGCGGCGTCTCGCGCGACTACCCGATGCCGTCCGTCGTTCGCGTGCTCCGCCGGTTCAAGCGCGACCGCATCCGCATCAAGTTCTCGCGCCTCAACATCTACGCCAGGGATCGCTTCGTCTGCCAGTTCTGCGGCGAGAGGTTCATGTCGGAGGATCTGACATTCGACCACGTCATGCCGCGCTCGCGCGGGGGCAAGACGACTTGGGAGAACATCGTCACCGCCTGCATCACATGCAACACGCTCAAGTCCGATCGCACGCCCGAGGAGGCAGGGATGCGTCTGCTCGCGAAGCCGAAGAAGCCGCACTTCTTGCCGGCCATCACGGTGAAGATGTCGAGCGCCGAAGTGCCCGAAGAATGGAGAGCGTACTGGAGTAGCACGCTGGAGTCGTAAGCCCTCGTCCGGGGTGGAACCGGAGCCGTCCTCCTAAGACGGAACTTGCGCGTTCGAATCGCGCCGAGGGCACACGCCGATCAAGCAGAGATGGCGCTGCGCCCCGCTGGTATCGGGGAGATGCCGAGTTCAAGTCTCGGGATCGGCTCCAAAAAATAGTTGTTGACATCTGTCAGTCAGACTGACATTGTCGTTCTCGCGGGCCGACGAGTCAGGGTTCTCATTCAAAGAACACCCCTGGTTCACAACTTGCCCGCATAACTCAATCACAAGATTTCGTCGTAGGGCCGAAGGGTCAGGGTTCTCTTACATTCGGGCGCAAGTCCGAGCATGGCCCCCTGGTTCACAAACTAGCCCTCGGCGGATTCATTGGAGACCTCCATGTCCACTCCGCTCGCCCGCCACCTGTCCGAGACGCCGCAGTCAGAGCCGCTGCCGGGGCAGGTCCCGAACAGCGCGGGCGGCTACTCGTTCGCGGTCGATGACTGGACGCGGTTCGACCGCTTCCTGATCCTCGGGTCGGAGGGCGGCAGCTACTACGCTGGCGAGCGCAAGCTGACGATCGAGAACGCGAAGGTCGTCGAGCGCTGTGTGGCAGCCGATGGCGTTCGCACCGTTGCTCGCATCGTCGAAATCTCCGACGCAGGCCGGGCTCCGAAGAACGACCCGGCGTTGCTCGCGCTTGCCATCGCGGCCAAGCACGGCGATGAACCCACGCGGCGCGCGGCGTATGCAGCGCTCCCGAAGGTTGCGCGCATCGGAACGCACCTGTTCCACTTCGCCGATTATGTGAAGGCAATCGGTAAGGGCTGGGGACGTGGGACCACGCGGGCGTTTGCGCGCTGGTATCTCGATATGCCGGCCGATCGTCTCGTGCTCCAGGCCATCAAGTACCAGGCTCGCGATGGCTGGGCGCACGGGGACATCCTGCGCAAGTCGCATCCGAAGACCACGGACGCACGCCTCAACGCCATCTTCCACTGGATGACCAAGGGCTGGGATTCTATCGGAGCGGAGCCACATGCTGACGAAGTGCTCGCTCGAATCTGGGCGTTCGAGCGGGCGAAGAAGCTCACCGAAAAGACCGACGTCAAGGAACTGTGCCGTCTCATCGAGACGTACCAGTTGCCGCATGAATGCGTGCCGACGGAGGCAAAACAGTTCCCGGAGGTCTGGGCGGAGCTGCTGCCTTACATGGGCATGACGGCCATGATCCGGAACCTCGGAAAGATGACCGAGGTCGGGCTACTGGCGCCGCTGTCGAACGCATGTCGCGTTGCCACCGATCAGTTGGAGAGCGTCGACAGGATCAAGCGCGGACGCGTGCATCCACTGCATGTGCTGGTCGCGCTCAAGATTTACGGCCAGGGGCATGGCGACAAGGGCAAGCTCACCTGGGAACCCAACCAGACTATCGTCGATGCTCTCGACGGCGCGTTCTACACCGCCTTCAAAGCAATCGAGCCGACGGGCAAGAACCATCTGCTCGCGATCGATATCTCTGGTTCAATGGCCAGCGCTCAGATCGCGGGTATGCCGCTGACCGCGCGTGAGGCGTCGGTAGCCATGGCGCTAGTCACCGCGAACGTTGAGCCCAACTACTCGCTGATGGGATTCACCGCCGGCTCGTCACCGTCGCAGTGGTCCAGATCGCATGGGCTCGGTTCCGGTTTGTCGACGCTCGCGATCTCGGCGCGTTCGCGCCTGGACGCCGCGATCTCATATGTGGGCGGCCTGCAAATGGGTGGCACCGACTGCGCCTTGCCCATGGTTCACGCGACCGAAAACAAGATCCCGGTCGATCTGTTCTGCGTCTACACGGACAGCGAGACTTGGCACGGGAAGATCCATCCCGTGGCCGCGCTGCGGAACTACAGGCAGAAGATGGGGCGCCCGGCCAAGCTGGTCGTCATCGGCATGGTCGCCAGCGAGTTCACCATCGCAGACCCGGAGGATTCCGGATCGTTGGACGTCGTCGGGTTCGATACCTCGACGCCGGCGCTCCTCTCTGACTTCGCCAGGGCCTGACGTGACACTGAAACTCAGGGAGCCAGGAATCGCATCCGTGGCCATAGAAAAGACTCTGGCTTCGGCTAAGGTTCCGATGTCCGTCGACGAGATCTGCACGGCCGTCTGGGGCCGCTGTGGAACCCGTGAACGTGGAACCGTTCATCAGAACCTACATCGCCTCGACCTGAAGGGTCGTCTCGTCAAGCAAGCGATGCGGTATAGTCTCAAAGACTGATGCCGGTCACGCTGTCACCGCTCGCCGACCTCGTCGACCATCCCCAGGACGTCGATGATCGGACAAAGGTGACTCCATTCGGAGTCTGCATCCATACCACGGGACGTGGCGTGCCTGCATTGGCGAAGAAGCTCGGAACCGATCCATTGGCAGTTGCCGTGGATATCTACTGCGCTCCTGGAGCCAACTTTCCCCACTACGTGATCTCAGGAGAGGGAACAATCCTGCAGGTAGCGGATGAGCGCGAACGCGCCCGCCATGCAGGCATAAACAGAATCGACCGCGCCCTGTACGCCTCCGGAGAATGGAGGCGAAAGATATCCCCAGCTGGGCTGCGACTCTGGATGCAACGCTGGCCTGGTGTACGAAGCCCTCTGCAGCTCTTCCCCTCCAGATCTGTGAACGATGATTATCTCGGCATCGAACTCATTCCGCGTCCAGATGCCACGTTCTCCAGCGAGCAATACGAAGCGCTCTCCGAACTATTACATGACGTCCAGACCCGACACGGTATCGTGCTGAAGGGTGCTCGCTTGGTAGGACATGAGGATCTTGAACCACTGTCACGTATGGATTCCAAAGGTGGGTGGGATCCTGGAGCCACGCGATCCGCTCCTCGCTTCTTGTGGCGCAATGTCTTCGAGCGTCTCAACCCTGGGATCGCATAGTTTCGTTTGGAAGCTTGTCGAGCAAGTCGATCACTTGTTTCACGCGCCGACGCATGGTGGCTTCGTACTCGTTTCTTCTCTCTTGAGAGAGAACACCCAGCTTCTGAGATTTGAACGCACCTGACGATAGGTCGCGCATGATCTCAGAGACGTGACCAAGCTCTTCAAGCGAGTCGGAGAGCGTACGCACGTCTCAGGTCTTGGGAAGCAGAAGCGCGCTGGGGACGACGTTCTTCGCGCTGGACGCGCGCGGAGCGTTCCCCGCTTTGACCACCGCCTCGGCCTGCTTCTCCGTCAACTGCGTAGGGGACGAAAGCGCCGTGAGGAGCTTCAGCCTGCTCTTGTACTTGTGCCAGAGGCTCCAGCCGAGGCCGACGACGGCGAGCGCGGCTGCGGCGACGTACTTGCTCGCGTCTTCTGGACTCCAGATATCTTTAGCTACCAGGTAGCCTGCGCCAGTCATCAATATGGATCGAATGATCGCGGCTAGAGCTTCTGATATTAAGGGGTTCATGTGATCTCCTTTTTACCGGCTACTTTGCGAGCATTGCTGATAGACTAGAGGTCTATGGGAGCATTGATTGACCGTACCGGGCAGCGCGTCGGTCGCCTTGTAGCCATTTCTCAGGCTACATCGAGACACGCTGATTGTCAGACTTTTTGGAGGTGCCAGTGCGACTGCGGAAAAACCGTGGAAGTCGCCGCAAAATATCTCCGCACGGCGGGGACAAAAAGCTGTGGATGTCTCAAACAAGACCTGCTGCGCGAGAGAAGCATCAAGCATTCCAGTACAGGATCCCCTGAATACGTTGCCTGGATCCATGCAAAGAGCCGATGTTTCCGAGTGAAGGACAATTTTTTCGCTGATTACGGCGGTAGGGGGATCACGATGTGTACGGCATGGAAAAACGATTTTTCGGCGTTTCTCGCTGATCTTGGGAAACGCCCATCGAGCAAGCATTCCCTGGATCGCATCGACGTGAATGGCCACTACGAGCCTGCCAACTGTAGATGGGCAACTACGGTCGAGCAAGCCAACAACAAGAGAACCTACAATCGGTTGATTACAGTCAAAGGAATAGTCATGACTGTGGCCCAAGCGTCCGCTCGCTATGGCATTTCGTACGATAGGATCATCAAGCGTCTAAACCGTGGCTGGTTGCCAGAGCGTGCAGCGCTCACCACGTAGCCAGCAAGGACGGTCAACACCGCGCGGACGAGAGCACCGAGTGCTTCAGACAATAGTGGATTCATGCTTCAGGCTCCTTTGTATTTAGACCGGGGCAACCTCTCCTCCACGCGCTTCCAATCGACACGCCGTTCCCCTACTTTCCGGATCACAGAGATGTCGTGGTCGATCTTACGCAAGCTTTCCCGATCTCGATGCGAGCGATAGATGTCCGTCACGAATAGGCAGAGTGCCACCGCCACCGCCAATATGAACGAGAGCCACTCAGTGATCATTTGCCGCTGTCCTCAAGGAGCTTCTGCTCTTGCTCTGATAGGTCCATGGTGCGCGCGATCATCTTGAGCACGCCGACGATGTCAGACAGCCGATCCCTGATCTTGTCCTGGCGCCTCTCCATGCGGAACATAAACCACATGCACATCACGACAGGGAAGCCGAAGTCTCGAATCAGGTGGACAGTAGCCTCGTCCATCCAGTCGAGGATCTCTTACATCCTGCCCCAGGTCAACCTACTCTCCGGCGACGATGAACTCGACGTCCGCGGTGCCGAGGATTTTTATCGCCGTTATCTCGTCGCCATCCTCATCGCTTTGCCACCGGAAGTCGGCAACCTTCATTGCCTGATCGCTCCCGACAGCAGAGGTCACTTTGATCGTGATCGGAACCGATGATCGAATGATGAAGAGCTTTACCTTGGTGATCTGGTTGAGAGGGATAGCCGTGGCGACCAAGTACGCGATCGATGTCTTGACGACGATGACCTTGTCGTACGGATTTCCCAGATCGGAAACATCAGGCTGATCCTGGAAAAGATTGAAGAGCTGCAGCAGAGACGCTCGCGATGTGGGAATCGCTGGCCCTGCACTCAGTGCAGCTACTATGTTCACATCGGCTGTCAACGCTTCCGTTCATTCGCCGGTGCGACAACCATCGGACGCCCACCGCAAGGCATTTTGTTCATGAGGGCGATTACGTCGGCAGCCCTGGTCGGATCGGACAGATCTGCGAAAGCGAACCCCTTCGATTGGCCAGTATCTCGATCGTGGATGATTTTGACTTCGGAAATCTGAACTCCCTGTTCTGCAAACACCTGCAGGATGTCATCTTCCGTGGCCGTGTACGGTAAATTCGCTACAAACAACTTCATCGTGGTCCTTTCAGGTTACTCGTGCGCCGCGATCTCGTCGAGCGTCTCGGCTATCCTCACCGATACGTCCAGGTGATTCCAAGACGCACCCACATCCCTGAACTTGGGGGCGTCCAGGAAGTCCTGGGCCAGGTCCTTGAGCGGATCGTGGTGCTCCCGCACGATAGGAATGTTCGCAACGAGCAGCTCGACCTCCCCACCCAGCCGCTCCTCGTACGCGACGTGAAGAGAAGGCCCATCCAGCTTGCTCACTGTGGGGGAGTAGGCCAACACGCGCCGCATCGTTTCGGAACTGTTGTTCCCGAACACAAGCGAGACTCGCGCGCCCCGCACCATCCCGCCTACATAGTGCCTGGCCCGGTTGCCATTGCGTCGCGTGGTCGCACTCCCGATCTCGAAGGGTATATTGGGATAAAGGGCGAACAGGATCGATAGGGCGTGCGGCCCGTAGTCCCAGAGCGGCGGGAACGCCCGCTCAGGTCCGTCCCCGTACATGGAGATCGACACGTCCGTCGGCTCCGTGCCCGACAGGACGCGCTTCATGCGCTGGAAGATGCGCGACCGGGAGTGCACGTAGTCGACGATGAACGGGGCCTTCCTGACGTCCCTGAGCTGCCTCGCCTGGCCCGCGGTTAAACCAACGGGCTTCGTGCAGAATATGGGGAGCCCGCGCTCTGCCGCGCGCAGAGCCACCTCGAAGTTGATCGATGGAGGCGCGGCCAGGACCACCGCGTCCACTTGGCCGAGCATGTCCCTCCACGCAACCCTTTGCCCAAGGCCCTGTGTCGGGGCGTCGCCGTTGCCCCTGTCGTGGCAAGCAACCGCCGCGCCAAGCTCCTGAAACTTCGACGCCAGGATCCTGCCCCAGCGCCCTACACCAACCAGCCCCAGGCGAACGGCCACGTCAGCTCCCACACAGGAAAGATCGGTGGTCCTGGGTCTGGCTCCAGTTCCCAGGTTTTGAATGGGATGATTCGAATATCCCCATACGTGGCGTCCACCGGCACCACTCCGCGGAATCTTTGAATCTTGAAAGCATCAGAAGCCCTGGACGCGGCCCGCGCCGTCTTCGAGGAGCACCTCGCGGGAGCCCAGGCTGCCATGCCACCAATCGGGGTTGTCTCTGTACCAGGCGACGGTACCGGCCAGGCCGTTCTCCAGAGCCATGGAGGCTCCCCAGCCGAGCAACTCGCGGGCTCGTCGCGTCGAAGATATATGCCGATCAACCTGTCCTGGGCGAACCGCGACGTGCTCGATCAGGGACCTTGGCTTGCCGGCTATATCCAAGATCATCTCCGCGATGCTGATGACGGAGACATCCCTGCCGGTCCCGAGGTTAACGGCGTTGCCATAAAAGCAACTACCGGGAAGTCCTAGAGCACGCAAGACCGCGCCACAGGTGTCCTCGACGAACAACCAGTCACGGGTCATAAGTCCGTCGCCGTGGACCTTCAAGGGCTGGTTCAGGAGCGCCGCCGCGATGAACCTAGGCACGACCTTCTCCAGGTGCTGCCGGGGCCCGTAGTTGTTGAACGGCCGCAGGATGACCAGGGGGATGTCGTAGGTCTTGCCGTAGGCGTAGACCAGCCTGTCCGCCCCGGCCTTCGCCGCGGCGTAGGGCGTGCAGGGGTTGAGAGGGTGGTCCTCCGTCATGGGGGCCTCCGCCGCCGTCCCGTACACCTCGGAGGTCGAGATGTGGACGAACCTCTCGACGTGCGACTTGTGCCGAGCGACGGCCGCAGCGATGGTGTGCGTCCCCATCACGTCAGTCTCAAAGAACGGCCTGTCGTCGGCGATGGATCGCGTGACGTGCGACTCGGCGGCAAAGTGGACGACCCTGTGGGCGCCCAGCATCAGGCCCTCGACCAGGTCGGCGTCGCGGATATTCCCAGCGACCAGTTTGAATCGCTTGCTCTCCACGATCCGCTTCGGGATGTTGTCGGAGTTGCTCGCGTAGGTGAACGCGTCGAGGACGACGATGAAGTCGTCGGTCGAGTCGAACAGCTTCTCGACGAAGTGGCTCCCGATGAAGCCCGCCCCTCCGGTCACCAGCGTCGTCTTCATGTCAGCTCCTTTGGCCATTCGGAATACTCGGGCAGCGGGACGATCCAGCGCAGCCCCTTGCGATGGTTCTTCTCGATGATCGACTTCGCGAAGTTCCAAGCGAAGACCACGCAGATGTCTGGGATGGTCTTCCCATCGATGCCCTTGTGCAGGCTCGAAGGATGGTACACCGGGATGTGGAGCCCGGGCGTGTACCTGCCCTGCTTTAGCGGCGCATCGTCGACTATGAAGGCAATGTCATCGCGCTTCATCTTGAATGCGTGCATGAGCGTCGTCAGCTTGGCGGGTGCTCCGTAACCCGCGACGAGCAGCCCCTCCTTCTTCACCCTGAGCAAGTTCCATTGGAGGATGGCTCCTCGCGCCTCGATGCGGGCTCCCAGGTCGGAGTAGGCCTTGGGACCGAACAAGCCCAGCTCAAACTCCTTCTTGATGGCGTTGTGTACGGAGATCTTGGGCTCCTGTGGATGCTTCTCGGAGACGGCGAACAGGCGCAGCGTCCCGCCCTGCGCTTCGTTGCGCTGGGCGTCCACCACCTTCATGCCGATGGACTTGAACATCCGGGCCAGCGGGTTCACCGCGTGATACGAAAGATGTTCATGATAACAATTATGAACGGCCCCCTGTGGGGTGACGTAGGAATTATCGTCCTCAACTTCAAGGTTGAAAACGCTTCCTGAGTACAGTTCGCGGGCGACGCTGCGGACGGTCCCGTGCTGGTAGCCCTCCGAGAACGACACCTTGATCTTGGTCGCCTGCGTTCGGCGAATGAGAACATCATATGCGGGCAGAACTGTCTTGGTTGTCCTCGGATTGTTGGCGATCCTCTTCTCTTTCCAAACCGCGCGGCTGCGGTTGATGCTGACGGCAAATCCCAACTTGTTCCCCAGTAGAGACACATCCTGCGCGAGCTGCTCAGACACCGTAGTTGCCCGCCAGTAGGCCCCGCCGCGATACACGTAACCGTCTCCGAGGACATAGCCGTGGAGCAATTCTTCGGACAGCCCATTGCCGATCTCGTAGACCCATGCTGGTACCCTCTTGTTCGCAGCGCCATGGCCTAACTCCCGGTCCAGTAGACGCGCCATCGCTCCATACGTCTCGACGTGCCACCCGTATTCAGTCAAGCGAACGTTGGCCTTCTGGCCCATCCTGCGGATCCGTGACGCACAGTCATCGGCCAAGGCTTTTTCCTTCCCGTTCTTGCCGAAGGCGAATGAGGCAGAGGCCGAGTTTCTGCCCCGAACGGAATAGCTGCCCTCGGCGATGTAGTACCCAAACACGCGCATGAGGTCGCGGGTTACGCGGAACCTGGTTATCGTTTGCCTGCCTCCGCGGCCAGGAGCGTTCGAGGTCAGCCGCAGCCAGGGCAGCTTCTTCCTTTCCGTCAGGCTCGGCTTGAGCACCGTGTCTCCCTTGACGATCTTGTCCGCCTCAAGGAACTCGCCCAGTCCACGTCGGACGTAGACGGGGTGCTCCGGGGTCAGGCGAAGTGGATCGCTCTGGCCATATATCTGAATGCTGCACAGGCTGCCCACATATGGGCGTTTCATCGTCTTGGTCACCCTGCGAAACCGCCCGCGATGGGTGAGAACCTCGTCGCCTTCCTTCACCGCTTCGATAGCACACAGTCCCGTCTTCGTTATGATGGGCGACCCTTCTGGTAGACAGGTGTCGAACAGCATCTTCTCGACGACGTCGACGAGATAGGACACCTCGGCCACGAAGACGCCGCGGTCGCCGATCAAGGCCTTGGCCCCGCGCGCGATCCCGCGCAGGTCCTCCGCGTGGGCGAACACGTTGTTGGCCACGACCGCGTCGGCGGGCTGCCACTCCTCGACGATCTGCTCCGCCAGCTTCTCGGTGAAGAACTCCGAGATCGTGTTGATGCCGTCGGCGCGCGCCGCCCGCGCCAAGTTGACCGCAGGGTCGACGCCGAGGACCTTGGCTCCACGCTTCCGAAGCGACTTCAGGAACGTGCCGTCGTTACTGCCGATCTCCACGACGAACGGGGCCATCCCCATTCCCGGGCGCGCCATGATCTGCGCCGCGTACTCGTCGAAGTGCGTGCGCGTGACCGGCGACGTCCCCGAGACGTACAGGTAGTTCCTGAACAATCGATCAGGGTCGACGATGGCCTCAAGCTGGACGTGGCCGCAGGTCTCGCAGAGCAGCAGACCGAGCGGGAAGATGTCCTGCGGCCCGGGCGTCTCCAGGAACTCGTTCGCCAGCGGGGTCGGCGGGAGGTCCAGGACCTTGCGCAGCGACCCCGACTCGCAGAGCGCGCAGGCCTTTCGCAGGTGGTGACTCACAGGATCCTGTACGTCCAAGCGAGACCATTCCTGACTGCCTCAACGAGCCTTACCCTGACCACGTCGGCCTCGTGGTGCTCGTGGTCGCGCACGTTCTTCGCGAACGTTATGATCGTCGAACCAACGGGGAAGAACATCGCGTGCTCCACCATCGGTGGCGTGAAGAACAGCGCGCCAGGATCGAACCGTCTGCGAAACAGATCGTTCTTAGATCCTGCGGTCCTCCAGAAGTAATCGACGGCGCCCACAACCACGTAGGTGTAGTGCCAGTCCGTGCGGTGGTAATGGTTGGCCCGCACCGCGCCTGCTTTCGACCCAATGACCGCCGCGCTGGTGAAGCGCTCCAGCAGCAAGTTCTGGATGCGCCCATTCTCGTTGATGAACGGATCGTCCAAGGGAACGACGGGGTCGTTCGGGTAGTCCCCAGCGTCGACCTTGGCCGTGTACCCCCTGTTCGTCATGGTGCCCCCAATGGCTTCGCGTAAAGCATCACGCAGGGTGGTCTGTCTATCGCCTCGAACTCGTATTCCCGCACCGACAGGATCGCGGACTTCACCTTCTCCGCCAGGCCCGCGTCGAGGAACGTGTGGCACTCGATCAGCATCCGAGGGCCGAACTGGGCGATGGTCTTGAGCGCCCCCTTGACCACGTGCTCCTCCGCGCCCTCGACGTCGACCTTGATCCAGTCGCACCGCTGGACCCTCCGCGCCTCCAGAACGCCGTCGAGAGTCTCCATCTCGTAATCGCCCGAGATGGTTTGCCTCGGCCAGTGCGGTGCGTAGCTCCGCATGTCGATCTTGCCGCTGGCGCTCCACAGGCCGTGGCACGAGGCGAGGCACCGCTTGCCCCAGCCGTTCAGCACTATGTTGCGAAGGAGGTCTTCGAACACCGTCGGCTCCGGCTCGAAGGCGTGGACCGTGGCCCCCATCGCGCATGCGGTCAGCGCGTAGGCCCCGTAGGAGGAGCCCACGTCGACCACTATGTCGCCCTCCTTCACGTTCCAATACCTCTCCCGCAGGTCGCGCTCCTCCTCCTCGAACGTGAAGTAGGAATACTCGGGGTGGGTCGTTCCCCTGATCACGCGAAACTCCCTGCCCCGAAAGCGCTGCATCCGCATCTCCATCAGACACTCCATCAGGCACCCCATCCCTTTCCGGCGATGGCGTCGAGGTAGCAGTCGACGTACGCCCTCGCCATGACGCTCCTGTCGAAGCGACTCAAGGCGCTCTCTCGACAATCCGCTGAACTACCTACGGGACGAAACGTCGGCACTTTGTTGCCGTATTCAAAGCCGCGCACCATGTCGCAACCTTCAGCGAAAGCTTCAGTCGTGTTGTCACAAACCCAACCCGTCCTGCCATGCTCGACGACTTCTGGTACTGAACCAAAGCGCGTCCCGATCACGGGCGTCCCGCATGCAAGGGCCTCTACCTGGCTCAGCCCGAATGGCTCCTGGAACTGGACCGTGTAGAGGAGGGCGCGCGCCTGCCTGTAAAGCTCGCGCTTCGCTGTGTGGTGGTCGGGGTCGGCGGGCAGCCACTCGAACGTGACGTTGGGCAGACCCGAGGCCATGCGTACCGCCTCGTGCGCGCAGGCGCGCTGGTACTCGAACATCTCGCGGTCTGGGTGCTCCCCCGCCATGACCACCTGCAGTCCGGTCATCTTCCGGGCCAGGTCGATCGCGGTCTTGTATCCCTTCGCCGGGTGCCACCTGTTCATCCACAGGAAGAACCCCTTCTTGCCACCATCGCCAGGGCTGTAGAAGTCGGTGTCGACCCCGCCGTGGACCACGCGCGCATCCTTGATCGGCCTCTGCGGAGGGCCCCCCATGTCCGGCGTCGGAGTCCCCTCGTAGTCGGTGGCCCCGCGCAGCCCGCGCTGTCGCATGGCCTGGGACCAGACACAGATGTTCAGCGCCTGGTAGGGATGGGCCCAGACTCCTCCGAGGAGAGTCGAGACCACGGGCCTTCCTTCCGCCATCAGGATCTCAGCAATCCGCTTGGTGTTGCTGAAGTCGTGGACGACGTCCTCCGCGCGCAGGTCTGCCGCGTGGTCAGCGAAGCATTTCTCTTCGCAGTCCCAAGACCAGGGCGGTGCCTTGCCATACGAGGCAGGCATTGGCAGTAGCCGCGCTCCCGCCGGAAGCTGGGAACCCTCGGGAGCATAGACTGTGATCTGGTGCCCAAGGGCAAGCAACGCCGCAGTCAGATCCAGGATCACTTGCGCATCTCCCGTGTGTGTCGCCCACGGGATCGGGAACGAGTGAGTTGCAACAATTCCTATCCTCACCTGACAGCCTCCGCGACGAACGAGTGGCTCATACCCGCATCGACGCACTCGGCCGCCATGACCGTGCTCGCGCTCGATTCCTGCGGAGAGAAGATAACGCTGAACTCCGCGTCCCGAAGGTGCTTTATCATGGACTCTGGCGTGAACAGGAACATGTGTCCCTCGTAGTTCGTCCACGTGCAGTTAGGACCGCACGCGCCGAACATGATGTAAGCGAGCTGCGACGCTGGGTCGGCGTCCTTGTAGAACGCTGGCTGCTCGACCGCGAACCGGTCCATCTGCCTGCCCAGGTACGCCTTGATCAGCAGGTTGAGGTCGGGCGTCGTGATGCGCAGGACGCCACCCGGCCTGAGCATCCGGTAGCACTCGCGCAGCAGCTTCGGGATCTCGTACACGGGATTCAAGTGCTCGATCACCTGGCCCAAGTAGATCAGATCGACGCTCCCGTCCGCGTGCTGGGGAAAGCCCTTGCGCAAGTCATGGACTCGGAAGTTGACCTCTCCACCGACACGAAGATATCGAGTCAACTCCCGCTGATGCTCTGGCATGCCCTCAAATGTCGGGGCCGTACGCAGGTGATTCAGGTACCCGTCAATATTTTCCCGATCGTAGTTAATCCAGCCGGGATGGGGGAAGATGTTCGGACCGGCGCCGATGTTGAGCTTGATCATGGACATCAATCAGACCGCGGCTGCCCGCTTTCTTGAAATGCCGTGCTCGAACATGGCTTCCCATCTGGCCGAGATCGACTGACGGGAAAAGTCTTTGGAGAAATTCATGGCCTTAGCAGTTGCCGTATTTCTTACGTCGTCGTTCCGAAGCATGGCGGAGACCGCCCTCACCCACTCATCTATCATCTTCCCGGGACGCCCTGGAATGATCTCAGCAACCCCGCCGTAGATTGACGGCAGTGCGTCTGCGTCGGAAATGATCGGCATGCACCGGGCCGCGCAGGCGTCCATGATGCTGATGGAAAAACCCTCAGTCCAGCTCACTGGATCACATGGATACGCAAGAACCATCGTCTTCGACAGTTCTTGGGCTATCAACACGGGAGGCACAGGGCCGACCAGAAAGACGCCATTCTCTCCGTTTTCTCCCAAGCGCAGGAACGCTTCCTTGATGTAACGCGCACGCCGTCCGATGTGATCCTCGACCTTGAAACCCTTCACGGTTTCGTACCATGGCCACAGACGATAGTAGACTCTCAGCTCAGCTCCCGGCACTTCGGCTCTGATACGCGGCCACATCTCAAGAAGTCGATGGAGACCACGATCGGGAGACGAGCAGTAGGCGACGCTGAGCGGTCGCTTTGGCGAATCTGGCTGGAAGAACTCCAGGTTGATCGAGTTGGGCACCACGCAGGATTTTGAAGCAGTCATCGTTGGGAAGTTCTTGATCAAGAACTGCCTGTGAACCTCGGATGGCATCGCATAGATGTCCACGAATTCATCGTACCCAGCCTGGCAGTAGGTGAAATCGTTGAGCTGCTGACTCACCACGCGCAATGGTTCCTTCGGGACATGGCGCAGATAGTCCGGCTCGTTCCATACGAAGTAGACGTCGTAATCGTTCCCGATCGTCGTCTCGAACAATGGATAGACTTGGGCTCCGGCCAACTTCGGACATCCGATGTGAGCCTTACTGGTCTTGGCAAATGAATCCACGATGTGTCCGCGCTCGGATAGCCCGCGCACGATGTTGAAGAATCCGGATTCGGATCCGGTGAGACCTTGGGTCTCATACAGACCGTCGATATCGAAGCCCTGCGGCGGCCAGTGCCGCGTACACATCTCGCCGAAGATCATCGCGATTCTCACGGAAGCCTTTCATCGGCATAGGCCGGCATGATCGGCTGACGCTCAGCGGCGTCCAGTAGCCGGAAAAGTTCCGCCTCCCAGTCAGAAGCCACCTTATTCCAGCCATAGTTCGCGAACGCATAGGAACGTCCGGCGTCTGCAATCTTCATCCGGGCAGCATCGTCTTGCAGCATACGCACAACCATGTTCACGAAGTCGGCACCGAATTCCGCCGTGGTTTCTGGAGGCTGGAGCAGAATGCCGTGCTGGACTGTCTCGCCGAGTGCGGCGCGCAATGTTGCGACGGGTACACATCCAGCGGCCTGCGCTTCCATCGCCGTGATACATGAAGTTTCCGAGAACCACGTCGGATATGGCCACACCTTCGAAGCGATGAATGCCTCCGCTAGCTCCTTCTGATTCACACGTCCGTGGTACGTGATGCCGGCATCCTTGTAGCGTTCGAGCAACTGGCGGTAGGCGGTGATCTGTTCGCGCTGGGCATTGTTCCCATTTCGGATCGCCATCAGCTCCCAAGTATCGAATCCGTAGTACACGTGCAGTTCGGCATCAGGAACACGCGTACGAATCGCGGGGAACAGTTCGACCAGTCGAAGGAGACCGCGATCTGGAGATGACGCATAGATGAGGCGATTCCCCTGTTTTCTTACTATCTGGCCAGGGGCAAACCGAGCCAGGTCGACGCTATTCCTCGTGACCACGACAGTGGCTGGATCGAGTGCTGGATACGTTTCCAGGAAGAACTTCTTGTGCCATTCCGAGAGACAGAAGATTCGATCCGCGCGAAGCAACGCCTGCTCAAGAACTGGGGTGGGAGGTCCACAGTGAACATCGTGAACCCAGAGGATGCGAACCTTGGCCGTCACCTTGGGTGGGTACCCGTGGTAACTCGATGTCAAAATTTCAGGTTGACGAGAGCTGATGAGCACGTCCGCGCGATTGTCGCCACTGAACAACTTGTTGAAATCGATGTACTCGACCCCGTCGTAAGTTCCGCCGTCCTTCCCACATTGGGTATAGACGCGCACGCGATGCCCACGGGCAACCAACTCCTTGGCCATCATGACAGCTGCCGTTTCTGATCCGCCAATACCGGTCGTATCGATGCTCTTCGGTGACCAGTCCTCCCATGCCGGACCAGTCCACAGGATGATGTCGAGTGACCGCTTTGTCACAGATGGTCCGCGTGCCATACCGTCAAGGCTGTCTTTGAACGAACGGAATACTCTATCGGGATCCTGCGCCTTGAACTCCTGCGTGATGTTGATGTTTTCCGGGCCCGTGACTCCAACCCGGCCAACCATGAACTTTGTCGCAAACCGCCTCGCATCTTCGACTTTGCCGACGGAGGACACACTCAACGGGAGAGAATCCAAAAGCCGGGCCGCCTTGTCGTATGAATGCTCGGCGCGCAGCCTCTTCCACAAATGGACTGCAAACAGAGCTTCAATCTGTGGCGCCAATTCAGGCGCTTCGCTTTCGATTGGCTCAGACATCTTGAAGTCCAGCTTCACAGGCTTTGGTGGTCCATCTCCGTGGTCACCGAGCCACTTTTCAGCGAGCTGCTTGTTACCGAGAAGATGCGGTTCATCGGGTCGAATCTTCAATCCCTTATCACAGCAGGCAAGTGCCTCCTTGACACGACCGACCTTGAGATAGGCCACCGACGCGAAGACCAACGGCATGAGTTCTCGTTCCAGTGGATCGAACTGGATGACGGATGGCTCACTTCCCCCTTCCATCAGCTTCCATCCATGCTCGGCAAATTCTATGCACTTTGCCCAGTTGTTTCGGAAATAGGCGTTGCGTGAAAGTCGGAACAACTGATCCGGTCGTCGAGGAAACTCAATATGTGCGGCGCAGTATTCACTGAAGGCTTCGTGAATCTTGCCTTGGGACTCCAGCATGTCGCCCCGCCACATGCGGGCCACAGACTTCTCCTCGTCCCATCCCGAATAACGAGCATGCAGATCGAAAAACCGCATGGACTCGTTCATGTTGATGTAACGCATCTCCATGCCCAGATAGAAAAACAGACGGGCATCCACGCTGGCTTCATTGCCACCGACCCGTTTCACTTCGTTCTGGTAGTGGCGTAGCAGGATCTTGATATTTCGATTTGCGACATCAGTCTTCGCCGTGATCTCCTGGCGCCGATGCACAATGCGCGGACCATCCTTGACTACGCGGACAATGCCAGCAGGACAGAGTACTTCGTGAACTGGCTGCGCCCACCTCGCCGGGCCAGACCTCTTGACAATGCGTTCACGGAGCAACTCGCACGTAATGTGTCCATGTCCATCATGCGCGTAATCGTAGGGGAGCATGATGGTGTCCAAACCGTCGCGGGCCATCCCTTGCAAAATCAAGGGAACCTGCTGTGTGCCCGTGATGACGTCATCGGAATCGATCCAGATCACGTAATCACTGGTTGCCTGATCCCATCCCACTTGTCGAGCCCCGCCAAAGTCAGCCAGCATGATTCGGCCAGAGAATGGTCCGGGAATTCCGAACGTCGCCAACTTGTCGTCATCCAGCATGAACAGATCTGGGTGGCTGACCTGATCAATAGGGATGATCTTGTGCTTGGTCCCGTCCAGAAGACGCCTCAGCAACGCGATCGTTTCATCGGTGGATCCGGTATCGACGATCACGAACTCGTCGGCGATAGGCCTGGCGGATTCAATGCAGGGGGTGATGTAAGCGGCGACGTCCTTCACGATCATCGCCACGGTTAGAGAAGGAGTCATTTTTCTCCTAATTCGCGGCGTGCGGCGCGGATGAGTCGCTCGCGCATCCAGTCAGACTTGCTGATCCCAGACTTTTTCACTGCCCGTTCAATCGCCTTGGCGTGTCCCGGCAGGAAACGAGCCCGCAAGGTAACCGAGTGCCTACGGTTTTCCTTCACGAGAAAGATTGTGTAGGCCCAATGGGACTACGAGTCAAGCACTAAGTTACGCTACGTCGCATCGCCATACATGACATGTCATTTCAAAATCGTCTAGATGGTCTCTTGCCTAAGAGACCGCCGATGTACTGGGGAGAGTTCGTCGGCTGTCCTTCACTGCTCCTATACGCTTCTGCGATGCTGTAGAGTCTCGTGGCCACCATATCCTCGCCACCCTCGTTGAGCAGCCAGCGCGCCTTCAGTCCCCTCGTGATCCCGTCGCGACCGTTGCCCGCCGCGATCGTGCCTACCTCGTCCGGGCCGAGCACCCTGTCCTCGTAGATCCTGAAGTCCTCAACGTCGCCCGCGAAGAATGGCGAGGCCCCATTGTCCTGGGCGCCGATCGTCGCGCACTTTGAATTGGTGGCCGACGTGTTCCCGGCGGTCATGTCGTTCAGGATCCCCTGGGTCACGATCACACCGTCGATGTAGAGGACGCCGAACCTCGTCGCGTGATTGACTACGAAGGCCGTATGAATCCATCTCCCCACGGGGGCGTTCACCGGGTCGTCGATCGAGGAAGGACCGTCCCCGTCCAAGGCCCTGGCGGTCCCGGAAAGATTGCCCGCGCTTATGCTCAGAGAAATCCGGGTGGTCGTCACCGTCCCCGGGGGAGGCCCAACCGCGATGGCGAAGAAGTCCGCCGACTGGTTCGATTTGGTCACCCGGATCCGCCCCATGATCGCGGCGCTCGCAACGTTGTTCAGGAAGGGCAGGTTCAGCCCGAGGAACACGAACTGGCTCGTGCCATTGAGTGAGAGGGCCATCGGTCACATGTCGAGCGTGGCGCTGATCAGGTCCCAATCCCCAACGAGGTTCGACGCCGCCGTAGGCATGGCCCTCGTCATCTCGAACTGGTACCTGACACCCGGGCTGATGCCCGGCGAGAACCCGTCATTGCCGACGAACGGGATCACCTGGCGCGGCTTTGTCTGCGGGTTCGTCGACCCCGTGGCCATGGTCATCACACTGAGCTGCTTCCTGGTCCAGCTCGTGATGCTCGGGACCAGCGATCTCCAGTAGAGTGCGTTCGCGACCACCTTCGGGCCCTGCGAGGGAAAGAGCTGGGGGCGCGCGTCGATCTCCAGGCCCAGCGTGCGAGGGCCGTCGCTCGGCATGGTCAAGCGGAAGCCAATCCCCTCCTCGACGGTCTGGTCGAAGCGCCTGACGTTGTATCCCGAGTTGTTAGTGTCGGCGGAGTTGGGGGCCAGCGTCGGGACGGCCCAGTCCGAGGACAGCGGGTCGTCGAAGTCGTCTGCGGTGAACGTGATGACCCGGGGACCGATCGGTCCGGTGGCACCTGCGGGTCCCGTCGGTCCTATCGTGCCGGTCGGACCTTGTGGCCCCGTCGGACCTTGCGGCCCCGTCGCGCCCGTCCCTCCCATGGGACCCGTGGGACCGGCTGCTCCCGCTGGTCCCGTGGGACCGGCAGCTCCCGTTTGCCCCTGCGGTCCCGTCGCCCCGGTCGCTCCTGCGGGGCCTGTCGGTCCCGTGCTCCCCATGGCTCCGGTGGGTCCTTGAGGGCCCGTCGGACCCGTGGCCCCTGCTGGCCCTGTTGGTCCGGTGGATCCGGCCATCCCCGTGGCTCCCTGTGGTCCAGTTGCTCCCGTCACACCTGCCGGACCCGTCGGCCCTTGTGGTCCCGTAACGCCCGGCGATCCTATCGGCCCACCTGCAGGTCCGGTGGCACCTACGGGTCCCGTGGGTCCGGTCGGGCCTATCGTGCCGGTTGGCCCCTGCGCACCTGCTGGCCCCGTCGGACCCGTCTCTCCGGGGATACCCTGGGGTCCGGTGGGTCCCGTGGCCCCTCTCGGCCCGGTGGGCCCTGTCCCTCCCGCAGCGCCGGTAGCACCCATCGGGCCCGTAGGCCCCGTCGGGCCCTGCGGTCCCGTCGGCCCTGTCACGACCGGGCCGGTGACTCCCGGACTGCCCTGGGCACCCTGCGGCCCCGTGGGCCCTGTCGCTCCGGTGGCACCTGCGGGCCCGGTCGGGCCCGTGGCACCGGTGGGGCCTGCTGGGCCGGTGGGGCCCGTGGCCCCTTGCGGTCCAGTGGGACCAGTCGCTCCCTGGGGACCCGTGATCCCGGTGGCCCCAACGGGTCCCGTCGGTCCTGTCGCGCCCCTCGGTCCCGTTGGGCCGGTGGCCCCCTGTGGGCCGGTTGGACCCGTCGCACCGATCGTGCCGGTGGGTCCCTGCGGACCTGTGGGCCCGGTTCCTCCGCGCGGTCCCGTTGGTCCGGTCGCGCCCTGCGGCCCGGTTGGGCCGGTTTGTCCCTGGGGGCCGGTGGGACCTGTAGCGCCCTGCGGGCCCGTAGGTCCGGTCACGGTGGCCCCCGTGGTTCCTTGGGGGCCGGTCGGCCCCGTCGCACCCTGTGGTCCCGTCGGCCCCGTAACCGTTGCGCCTTGGGGTCCCGTGGGTCCTGTCGCACCCGCTGGTCCCGTTGGTCCGGTAACTGTTGCACCCTGTGGCCCCGTCGGTCCCGTGACGGTCGCGCCTGCTGGCCCGGTAGGCCCGGTAGCTCCTATCGTGCCTGTTGGACCTTGGGGGCCGGTCGCGCCCTGGGGACCAGTGGGGCCTGTCGCACCTTGCGGGCCCTGCGCGCCAGTAACACCAGCGCTTGCTGGCGCCGGAGCTGGTGCGGGAATCAGGCTGTCCCCGGCAACCAGATACTCGATCTCTGCATCGACCCCGCCCGTGACGATCTTGACGGCGCTGAACTCGTCGCCCGCGTTCGGAGCTTCCCAGAGGGCTTCACCCGAAAGACGCATGGCCTGGTCGGTTCCCGCCGCACTCGTGAGCAGGACTTTGATCGTCCCGCTCAGTACGCGGATGAACAGGATCCTGATCGACGCCAGGGCGGGAACAACGAGGTTGTACGGGCTCGCGTCCGTCGAATTGATCTTGATCGAGCCGGAACCCGATTCCGGGTATGTGCGCGCGAACTCCAGGCTGATCGAGTCCTGAAGCTGCCCGTCGGGCAGATTCGGATCGACGTTGACGACGCCGGTGCTGGTGAACTTCTGGTTAGGCATGCGTCATCCTATGATCGTGCCCCTCGTGCGCGATCCGACCAGGTCGGCGGCTTGAAAATTGTCCCAGGTAAAGCGGTTGCTTCCTGCTGCCGTCGAGGAAATGCCAGTTCTAAGATTACCCGTGATCGAGGTATCGGTTAACGTGAGTCTCGCGATATCGTTGACCTTGGCGGTCAACGTGCTGCCGCTGATCTCGACGCGGCAAGTGTCATCATTGGAGAACCCGTTGGTATTGTCGGTTAACATCTCCGTGGCGGAACCTGCTTCGACCTTGTAAAGAGCGTGTACCGGGTTCTGCTGCCGGGCCCGGTAGTGGTAGTTCGTGTCTGCCGCGGCGGCGAATCTCACCGCTGGTCCTCCTCGCGTCAGACTGACGACCGCGATACTACACACAGCCTGCGCATACTGGTTTGCGCTGCTCAGGTCCTTTTCGGCTCGCGCTCGTTGGGTTTGCGAAGAAGGCGCCTGCTGCGATGCCTTGTTCGATACGATGTCGATATCGTTCAAGACCTCGGTCCAGCTCCAATCGCCATCACTCGACGTACCAAGAGCATCGGCGTCTGCGCGGTCGAACGTGTCATTGATTTTCGTGGCGGGCGGCAGAAACCCTTCATCGGGAAGATCGCTGGGGATGAACATCTTGTAGGGCAGACGAAATTGCCGCTGCCAGTGACCCAACATCTTGAGCGGTGTCTCCGCGGGAACCTTCCCGTCGACGGCATTCTGGCGCTGTCGCCGGTAATCCTCCTGCATCGTCGCGAGCGCGGGAAGCCACTCGGGATCCTTGGCCGTCACGCGCTTGCTCCTGACGATGCTGAACCCACCGAGGTGAAGATCGATCACGCCTCGATGATCTGGAACGAGGGGCTTGCAGCGTGCGGCGCCCGTGGGATCTCCGTAGATCGACAAGACGTTCCAGATCACGTCGAGCAAGGTACTGCCTTGCGGACGTTCTGGCAGCAGCAGGCGGGACTGTAGCCCATTCTTGTCCGCTGTCTTCACCGCCGCGCCGAGGTCCGATCCCAGATCCACCGCCCCCGCGATCGTCGTGGCGTTCCTGTAGACGAAGATCCCGAAGCCCTCGGGAGTTCCTCCCGCGCGAGCTTGCGCGGGCAATGGACGCAAATCGAGGCAGCCGACGGCGCCGGGAATAGGTGGTATCCAGCACGGTTCCTCGGCCGCCGAATCCCAGAGCCAAGGCGATAAATAGACGTTCGACATGGCTCAGGCCCTGTTGCCTTCGATCATGACCGTGGCCTGCGTGGTGTTAGAGGCCCTAACCACATTGTAGGTCAGGATGTCTCCGGCGATTATCGAGGTCGACCAGGTGCCCAGCGACTGGTCGCGATTCTTCTGCGCCCCCAAGAGCGTCGGCGTCTCCGTGCCCGTGATCGAATTGGAGGCTGAGGCGTTCGAGGGATAGCCCGCGAAGCTGCTCTTGTAGACGTCGACGACGATGCTGCTCGTCGGGACATCGCTGATGACCGTCCAACCCGTGATTGTCATGGCAAACGGGATCGGCATGTCGCCCTTCGCGCCGGTCGCGATGACGCCGCCACCGTCGTCGATGATGAACTCGATGGCGACCACCTGGCCCGCCGCTGGGCCTGTTGGTCCCTGCGGTCCCGTCGGGCCGGTCGCTCCAACGGGACCCGTGGGTCCAGTGGCACCTTGGGGACCCGTCGGTCCGGTCGCGCCGATGGTTCCCGTGGGGCCTTGGGTTCCCGCTCCCGGAGGACCCGTGGGCCCTGTCACGCCGGGACTGCCCTGAGCACCCTGCGGGCCCGTCGGGCCGGTAGCGCCCTGTGGACCCGTGGTGCCCTGGGCTCCCGCTGGTCCCGTGGGGCCGGTCACTCCGGTGACGCCAGGAGAGCCCTGCGCACCCTGCGGGCCGGTCGGGCCTGTCACTCCCGGCGAGCCTTGGGCTCCTTGAGGTCCCGTTGGACCCGTGCTGCCGATCGTTCCCGTCGCCCCGGTGATCCCTGGACTACCTTGCGCACCCTGCGGGCCCGTCGGTCCAGTTACCCCTGGACTGCCTTGCGCACCTTGCGGGCCCGTAGATCCAGTGACTCCCGGACTTCCCTGCGCGCCCTCGGGACCTGTTGCGCCAGTGACGCCAGGACTGCCCTGAGCACCTTGAGGACCCGTAGGTCCGGTGCTGCCGATCGTTCCGGTCGCGCCCGTGATCCCAGGGTTGCCTTGAGCACCTTGCGGGCCGGTCGGTCCAGTGGCTCCAACGGAGCCCGTTGGTCCCTGCGGCCCCGTTGCTCCTTGAGGACCAGTTGGGCCTGTAGCTCCCGTGACGCCGGGGGAACCTTGCGCTCCCTGCGGTCCGGTGGGGCCGGTGGCCCCCTGTGGACCCGTCGGGCCGGTCACTCCAGGCGAACCTTGAGCGCCTTGAGGACCCGTAGGTCCGGTGCTTCCGATCGTTCCCGTCGCCCCGGTGATTCCAGGGCTGCCCTGCGCGCCTTGAGGACCCGTCGGGCCCGTTGGTCCGATGGTCCCAGTTTCTCCTTGAGGCCCCGTCGGGCCCGTCGCTCCCTGTGGGCCAATGGGCCCGGTGGGGCCGATGGTTCCGGTGGGTCCCAGTGGACCCGTCGGTCCCGTAGCACCTGGAGGACCTGTGGCCCCGGTCACTCCGTCGGCTCCGGTTGCACCGCGAGGACCGGTCGGCCCCGTCGCTCCTTGCGGGCCGGTTGGGCCAGTAGCCCCAGGTGAACCCTGCGGCCCTCCCGCTGGTCCGGTGGCTCCTTGCGGTCCTGTCGGGCCCGTAGCCCCAGCTGGACCCGTCGCCCCCGGAGGACCAGTGGGCCCAGGCGATCCTGCGCCAGCCGGTCCCGTAGGACCAATGGCTCCCGTGAAACCTATCGGACCAGTCGGACCAGTTGCACCTTGTGGTCCCGTCGGGCCCGTCGCTCCAGCTGGGCCGGTTGGTCCCGTTGCGCCGATTGCGCCCGTTGGTCCTTGTGACCCCGCTCCAGGTGGTCCCGTGGGACCGGTCACGCCAGGACTGCCCTGCGGCCCTAGAGGACCGGTCGGACCCGTGAACCCTGGACCGGTTGCACCTTGGGGACCGGTAGGACCTGTGGCTCCCTGAGGACCCGTCGGACCAGTCGGGCCGATGGGGCCTCCTGCCGGTCCCGTGGGGCCCTGTGGTCCGGTGGGTCCAGTGGCACCTTGGGGACCAGCTGGTCCGGTGGGTCCCGTGGCGCCCGCGGGGCCTGTGGGGCCAGTCGCCCCAAGCCCTCCCGTCGGCCCCGGAGGTCCTCCTGCGGGGCCCGTTGGTCCCGTCGCACCTATCGTTCCCGTCGGCCCCTGCGGACCTGCTGGCCCCGTGGGACCTGTCTGCCCGGGAATGCCCTGTGGTCCCGTCGGCCCGGTTGCTCCTGCCGGACCCGTCGGGCCGGTGAGCCCGGGCGGACCCGTCATGCCTATCGCTCCAGTCGCACCAGGAGAGCCCTGGGGACCCTGCGGCCCGGTGGGTCCCGTTACCACGGGACCTGTCGGTCCCGTCACGCCTGGTGAGCCCTGGAGGCCCTGGGGACCAGTCTGACCCTGGGGTCCGGTAGGACCAGTTGCCCCGGTGGGGCCTGCGGGGCCGGTGACTCCGGTCGCACCCTGTGGTCCCGTCGGGCCGGTCGCTCCCGGAGGTCCTGTGATCCCGGTCGCACCCCGTGGTCCTGTGGGTCCGGTCGCTCCCGGAGGTCCTGTGGGACCAGTCTGACCTTGAGGACCGGTCGGCCCGGTCGCTCCTATTGGCCCCGTAATTCCCGTGGCGCCGCGTGGCCCGGTCGGCCCGGTCGACCCTATCGTTCCGGTGGGTCCTGCTGGACCTGTCGGGCCCGTGGCACCTGCTGGACCTGTGGGACCCGTCGCACCTTGAGGCCCCGTCGGCCCGGTGATGGCCGTGCCCGTTGGCCCCACTGGACCAGTCGGGCCAGTAGCGCCTTGCGGACCCGTGGGACCCGTGACAGCCGCTCCCTGGGGACCTGTGGGACCGGTAGCTCCTTGGGGGCCTGTTGGCCCAGTCGCTCCCGTGACTCCCGCAGGACCCGTCGGACCAGTAACCGACGCACCTTGGGGACCGGTGGGTCCCGTGGTCCCGACCGTGCCCGTGGGCCCTGCAGAACCTGTTGCCCCGGCAGGACCTATTGGGCCGGTCGCGCCCTGCGGGCCCTGCGCTCCGGTAACACCAGCGCTCGCGGGTGCAGGAGCTGGAGCGGGCACAAGATTATCCCCTGCGACGAAGTATTCGATCTCGGCGTTCGTACCACCCGTGACGATCTTGATCGCCGAGAACTCGTCCCCCGCGAGCTGCGCCTCCCAGAGAGCCTCGCCGGACACCCTGACCGCCTGGTCGGTGCCTGCTGCGCTGGTCAGCAGGATCTTGATCGTCCCGCTGATCACCCGGATGAACAGCAGGCGCACCGACGCGATGGCAGGGACGACGAGGTTGTACGGGCTCGCGTCCGTCGAGTTGACCGTGACGACGCCCGAGCCCGACTCTGGGTACGTGTGAGAGAACGCGAGGCTGACGGTCTTCGGGCGTGCCCCCGGCTTCGTGGGGTCTACGGTGACGAGCCCTGTGCTGGTGACTTTCTGGGAAGGCACGGCCTTCCGATGCTACTGCGCCGGGGGTGCTTCTGTCTTGTCTGCTGTTGAGGTTCCGTTCGGAGCAGCCTCGTCGGGAGCAAGGTAATCACCTTCGAGCGCCTTGCCGATCCTGGAGTCAACCTTGCCGAGGATGAGCGTCTGCATCCCGCTCGTCTTCGCGTCGAGGCACTCGCGCAGGTAGTCCATGGACGACCTCGTGATCTCCCGGTAGACCAAGGTTGAGACGTTCATGTCGGCGATCTTGAGCCCCTCGGGTGACTCGATCTTCTCGATGATGTCGTCGGCCTTCAGCTCGTCGAAGAGGGTCTCGTAGCGCTTGCGCTGCGACCTGTTCGCGGGCTTGACCTCCGCGATCAGGAAGACCACGAGCGTCGAAAGCTCGCGGAAGCTGAAATGGACGCGCGTGACGAGCGCCTTCGTCTTCTCTCTGTCCTTGGCTTCTCCCATGTGATCTCCCTTTTGCAGTCTTTATCTAAGCATTTCCCAGTTACCTGAGGTAGCTACCAAGTCGGCCGATGCGTTGGCTGCCAGTGTCTGGTCCTCGTCGGCTCCGTTGATGGTGTCCCCGTCTGTGCGCCCTATCGTGACGGTGCCACCCCCCGTCCTGTTGGCAATCGTAAGCACGCGCCCCGCGCGTCCCGTGGCCGCTGGTAGCGTGTACGTGTGAGACGTCGCGCTCGTGTGGATGAGCGTGCCGTCGTCGTCATCGAGTATCACGCTGGTGTTGAGGATCTGCGCTGGTTCCAGCTTGGAGACGGGAGCCCAGATCGTCGTCCCCTTGTGGACGTAGAGGAACCTGTCGAAGTCATCCACCACGAACGCGACGGCGCCCGTAACGGCAACAGGAGCTGCTATCTGCAATGCACTGCTGCTGGACCGCAGATAGAAGAACCCCGTCGTGGAGGCAGAGTTCAGCACGCCTCCAACCATCTCAAGGGAACCCCCAAGGCCCACGCGGACGGCTGCTGCTCCCCCGTCGGGCGCGAAGTCGATGACGACGTCCTCGCTCCCGCTCAGGGTGAGTGCCGTGGTGCTCCACGTGAAATTACCAGTCTCCGATCCGCTGAGCTTGTAGTTGATGACCCAGGCGTTCGTGAAGGAATTGGAGTCGTATATGTGGTTGCTCTCGGTCGTCAACGAGTCCATGCGAATGCTCCCCGCCTGGCTCCACAGGCTGAGCTTCTCCGTGATCGTCGCCGTTCCCGAGGGCGCGGCTGCGATGGCCACCGTGGCCGCCTGGTCGAGAGTGAACGCGCCGTTGTAGACCGGCCCATTGAACAGGAAGTTGCGCTGGGTCGCGTAGCTGCCGGAGATGGTCCTCGCGTCCGGGGCTATCTTGAACGTGTTGTTCTCGGCGGCGAGGTTCAACTTGCCGTCTATGGAAAACGTGCCCCCGCCCGCAACGAACATGTCGAACAGGGCCGCGGAGTTCAAGCTGAACCCTGCGTCGGTATTCGCCGGATTCGTAAACTCTAAACCCCCCGCCCCGCTGCTCGACTGGATGAGCACGAACGGCGTTGTCGCGAGAATGTGGAGATGATTATTTGCGCCAGGCGCCGTACCTATTCCGACGTTCCCACCAACCCTCAAGTTTCCCCCCTGCAACCACAGAGCGTATGGGTTCGTGATCGTTGCCGTGCCGGTTGGTGGGCCTACGATTGCTACCGTTGCCGCGTCCGAGAGCGTGAATGCGCCATTGTAGGTGGGAGCTGCAAACAGGACGTTGCGCTGGGTCGCGTAGCTGCCTGTAACGATCATCGCCTCCGGGCTGAACGAGAGAGCGCTGTGCTCGGAGGAGAGCGAGACAACTTCGTCGAGCTGGAGCGTGGAGGCGTTGCCCGCGAAGATACGGAACAGGCCAGCCGCGTTCTGCTCGATCCCCGTCGAGAAGCTCCCCGAGGACAGTTGGAAGGCCACGTCCGACGATGCGGTTGACACTATCGCTACGGAAGGGGCCTCCTTCGCGATGTAAAAATCCCGGCCGACGGGAGGGGCAGCGCCAATCCCGAGAGCATTGTTCGCATCGTTCCAGAAGAAGTTCGCGTTGTCCTGCGCGAGGGCACCCGTGCTGCCCGCGAAGATCACCGACCCTGCGGTGAAGGCTCCCGCACCCGTCGGTACGAGCGTTCTCCAAGCTCCACCGCTGTAGTAGACGAAGTTGTTCGTCGAGGCGTCGACGCTTATGGGGCTCTTGTCCGTGTACCCGCCAACCGGCGCGGTCGATGGGGGCGCGTTGAACTGCCGCAGGAACAGCAGCCCTTGTCCCGCCGTCGGACCGAGCGCTGCGGCGGTGGGGCTCCCGATCAGGAAGTTCGCTTCGGTTCCAGGCAGATCCCAGCGGCCGTACTCAAGATCGCCTGCGCCCGCGAGATGAAAGCGAATGTTGCCACTCGCCCAGAGCGCGAGGCCTCCCGCCCTGCGCCCCGCGACCACGAAGCTGTTCGGCACGTCGATACCGCCGGTCTGGACATGGTTCACGCCGTAGGCGTCCAGGGTCCCGTACGACGTCCCGGCAACCCTGGCTGAATAGAAGATCGTGCCCACCGTAGTGTCCGTGTTGTTGACCCGCACCTGCGGCGCGACCGCGCCAGTCACGAATAGCTGGTCGACAGAATCGTTCCAGAAGAACCCGGCGTTGTCTTCGGCTAACGCCCCCGTCGCCCCGGCGAAGATCACGGACCCCGGCGTGAACGCGGCCCCCGCGCTGCTCACGAGGCTGCGCCAGGTGCTGTTCGATCTGAACCAGACGAGGTTTCCCGTCGTGTCGATCAGGATCGGCGCCGAGCCCGCCGGGGTGTTGGGGTCGGCATTGCCGATGGGCGTTCCAGCCATCGATCGGAGAAAGAAGAACCCGTCCGTCGCCGCAAGTGCGAGAGCGCCCGCCGTCATAGACAGCGCGCCGGAGGCGTTCACCCGCACGCTCTCCGTCGTAATCCCCCCTACTTGCGTGTAGACCCTGACGGGGGCCGACGCCGCAAGAGCGGCCAGGGACAGGCCCCCCGCCGTCTCGGACCGCAGCGTCCCGCTGTCCGCCACGTCGTAGGTCAGCGAGGCGGCGTGCGTGGGCCCCCAGCCGACCATCTGGAGCTGCGAGCTGCCGCTGGTCAGGGCGCGTACGCTCTGGATCGCCGCCCCCGCGCCGTTGGCGTTGTCCACGCGCCCGTGGACAGAGCTTGCAGAAGATCCCTGGACGTGGAGGGTTATCCCGGAAGCCGGCGCTCCGCCGATCCCGACATTCCCCGTCCTCTCGACCACGAGCGCGACGAGCCCCGACGGGCCGAGAACGCGGAAGGAGTTCGTGCCGGTGAACCCGGCCAGGCTGCCGTCGACCGTGAACGTCCCACCATCGGCGTCAAGCAGGCCCAACGTCTGGTCGGCTGCGACCGCGCCCGTGGCGTAAGTCTGGTTGAGCGTCTGCCCGCTCGGGATACCGGACGAGATCGCAGACCGCAGGGCCTCCAGCCAGCGGTTAATCATGGTGGCCCAGCCCTGGACGATCGTCGCGGCGGACGTATCCTCCATCGACTCGAACCCGCCGATCTTGCGCAGCACCCGGCCGTCGGCCAGCGCAAGACCCGAGACGCGGATCAGAGCGACGTCGATCCTCGTCTCGCTGGGCGACCCCCCGTTGATCGTGCAGCGCGCATGGTAATTGCCGTCGCGCCGGAAGGGGGCGTCAGAGTCGACGGTGAAGCTCGCAGAACTGGCCGTACCCATCTGGACGGGCTCGGGGCCTGAGCCCCCGGCGGCGGAGCCCTCGGGGCGACCCACCATCTCCCAGCGGTAGGATGTGACGCTCGTGATGTCGCTCAGGGTGAGCGTGACGAGATCGCCCGCGATCAGATCCTGCCTGTAACCATCAACGGAGGTCGCGCCGTTGCGCGTGCTGCGAATTTCGACGGCTTCAAACGGCATCGACTACTCCGACAGCCGAGGCACCTTCATGTTGTAGGCCGTAGCGAACAGAGCCAAGATCTGCGTTGCCGCAACCGCACCCGTTCGAAATTCTTCGGAGCCAACAGCAGCGGAATAGGGACGCAAGGCAACGCGACGGTGTCCATATACGAAAGCCGCAGCGTTGGCCAAGTAAGTATTGAGCGTAAAAATTCGACGATCGGTAAAGGTGCTAACAAAACTCTGAACCTGCTGATCTACAGGAGCAGCAGCGGAATCAGAAAAGACCAAACTGACATCAGCGGCAGTGCTGATGATGGGCCGAGAAAAAAGACGTTGGTTTGTAGAAGCGATCACTCGCGTGGGCTCGGTAAATCCAGAAACCAATAAGCCTCCGCCGCTGATGATCCCCGTGTTGGCGTACACCCAGTCGCCTTCGATCGTGCAGCCCTTGCGGCGGATCGTTCCCGCCACTTTGAATCCGATCCCGATGTAGAGCGCACCCGCGATCGTCGCAGCACCACGAGGAGGTTGGATCGCGGAACTTGGGTGGCCATCGGCGCGGGGCGCGGTCAGGCTTTCGACCAGGCGCACCGGCAGCAAGTGGATGATGCTGCTCACTTCCAGGCCTGCTTGCGGGCTGTTCCTTCCGCCCACGATGTACAGGTAGTAAGGCACGTCGCTCGTTCCAGCCGCGGCCAAAAGCGGATTGTTCAGGGCATCTTGAACGATCATCGGAGCGGCTGCTGGAAGCGTCTCCGTACCGCCAACCCAAGAGATCACTTCTCCATCGATCACGACCTTATTGATCGCCGTCGTCACCGCCGAAAACGAAAGTGAAGACTGCGGTGCGATATTTTCCTGCACGTCAGACCACAGAGGGATGCAGTTGCGCAAGATGCCATGATACGAACTGACCATCGCGGGCTGCCTACGGAACAGCCGCCGCGCGATCAGGAACGTCGTCGAGTCGGCAGCAAGAGCCGGAACCCACACCTCGAACAAAGCCAACGCACCGGCTGGAAGCGCTCCAGGCGGAGGGTTGGTCGCCGCTGGAACACCGGCAAGAACTACGATGGAGGCCAACGGGTTCTGCGTCTTCGAAACGCTCTGAGGAGCTACCGTGCGCGCGACGGGATCGGTCAGGATATTGCGGCTCGCCAGGTCGGTATTCACGCTGGCAGGCACCGCATAGACCAAGTCGACCCGAGGATTGACCGGGTCGGGATTGGTGAACGTCAGGTTCTGCGCAGCCCAGCGAACCACAGTGTAGGTAGAGTCGTCTCCGGTCAGCGAGGTGTCGTTAAAATACCCCTGGCCTGCGGTCAAAGCCATCAAGTACGAACCACCAGGAGCTGTAAGCACAGGCAGAAGGTCGGCTGCGTTGATGGGAGAGCCTGCCCCGTTCTGAAAGACCCCTGTGATCGCGACAGCGGTATCGTCGTTGCGAGACGAATCACGCAGAACGTCTTGAACGTCTCGGGAGATCAGCTTTTGCGCGCGAACGAGATCCGAAGATTCGACCTCTTCGCGAGCGTTGAAAACCTCTAGCGAGAAAGGAATGCCCATTGGCCTGCGATGCTATCAGCTTGTCGACTGCCTGCCTAGACGGTGGACGCTTCGAGCATGAAGAACGTCCCGACCACGGTAATCGGGTCGATCCCGTTGCTCCTGGCCATCCCGTCGATCGCAGTGATCCTCTTGAATGGGTACCCCATCGCCAGCAGCGCCGTCTCGTCCAGGCGCTCGCTCCACACGTTGCGGAACGCGGGGGTGATGAAGATCGTCCCGTCCTCGAACGTGAACTGGACCCGGTGCCACATGCTAGCCGGGTCGACGGGCGTCAGCCCCAGCAGATCGAGAGAGGAATGGTCGGCCTTCGCGTCGCGCAGCCACCACGCCTTCCCGGCGGGAGGAACCAAGTTGAAGACCACAGTCTCCGCGGCCAGCAGCGAGCTGCCCACGCCGATCTCCAGGGTGATCAGGTTCAGATACAGGTCGAACTGCACGCCAGCGGCCTTTTTCCTGTTCGCCTCCTCCCACACGGACATCAGCGCCCCGATGACCTGGGGATGGTCCTGAACGTCGGGGTAGCCATAGACAGGGTCATCCCAGAAGTCGCGCGCTGGAGACGTTGCCGCAGCGTCCCGAGCACCGGGAGGCCTGCCCGCAGGGCTAACCGGGTTCTCCGTGCCCGAGTAGAACATGCGCGAGTTGTCCGGGTCGACGATGGGACCGGGAACCGCAATCCTGAAGTAGGCCCTGCTCTCGCGCAGGCCTACCAGCTCGCGCGGGAGGTCCCCCGGGTCGTCGAAGTCCGTCCCGGCATCATCGAGGAAGTCCTTCTCGGGCGAATCGGCAGAGCGGTCCCGCGCGCCGAAGGGTCTCCCTGGAGGGCTGTCCCCCTCTACGCCCGTCGCGTAGACCCCGCCGAAGGTGCTCAGGCCCAGGTTGGCCTTGAGCGCGGGTGATGCCTGGTCCTCGAACGGTTCCAGGATGGCCGGGATGGGCAGGTTGACCGCCGAAGCAGCCCCCTGGACTCCGTCGGCCACGCCCAGTGGGCTGACCGCCTCGGGGATGTTCGTCACCCGGCGACGGTATGCGTCCGTAGCCTCCCCCGACTGCCTGCGCTGGCCGCGCTCGTCCCCGTGGGCCGAGAGCCAGTCGGACGCTCCCCCCAGGATCGGCGTCGACGCGGAGAACTTCAGGAAGGGCGGGGTCACCGACACCGAGCCGGGCGGGCCTATGATCCTGAACCCGCCTGAGTCCAGGACTTCCGGGGAGTTGGGGTCGACCAGGCCGTCGGCCGTCGCGCCCACCGCGAAATCGTCGAACGCGCCATCAACGCCGGTGTTGACCACCTCGGAGCTGCGCAGCGTGACCAGGGGCAGGACGATCGTCGCCTGGTTCGCTGCGACCACGACGTCCAAGACCAGGCCGAGCTGGATCCCGCCCGTCGTCTTGAACAGGTAGCCCTTGGGGATCGTCGCGGAGCCCGCCGGAACCGTCCTGGTTAGCGTTAGGACCATCGCACCCTGCGTGCCACCCGGCGCTGTAATCGCCAGGCCCGTGTCGCATCCCTCTTCCACGGACACATCGACGGCGTTGGCTATGGCAAAGAGGGCATCTAAGACCGCGCTGCCGTCAGGGCTCGCGATCATGCCTTCGAGCCACGCGGTGTCGGTCGTGCGCCGCAAAAGAGCGAGGAAATCTGCCGCCAGGAGCGCCATGGGCTAGGTGAACTTCACATCCTGGCTGCGCACCCGGATGATCGTCTGCCTCGTTGTAGGGACAATGTCCCCGACCGGGACCACGAGGGAGTTCTGTCCCACAATCGCGCCGGGAACCGTCTTTGCTGCGGCGATCAAGGACGACCGGTACAGGATCTCGTTCGGGCCGAGGAACTGCGCGACGGCTACCGTGACCGCGCGGACGTCCTCCGCGACCCTCGTGCTGTTCACGGCGGAGTCGAAGTCGATGTCCCAGGTGACCAGCTCGTTGTCCACGATTCCCGAGATCACGTCGACAGGTATGCCCGCGGCGCGGAACTCGATCAGCCTGTCCCGCACGTCTAGGAGCATGCCGCTCGTCGCCAGGCCGTTCTTGTCCCCGACCACGAGCTGCACGGCCGCTGCGGGCATTGAGTTCGGGGCCGGGTTGACTATCTCGAACGCGGTCGCGACGACGATCCCGGGCACTTGGAGCGCCGCGAAGTCTATGGCTCCCAAGACGCCACGACGGACGGTGGGAAAGAAAGCCCTGATGCGCCCCCTGAAGTCCACGTCCGTCTCGGAGTCTGAACCTCCCGCCGCGCCAGCCGCGTTGGTCACGGTCATGGTCGCGTCGAATGGCTGGTCCGCGAATTGGACAACGCCTATTCCGGCGGGCACGTTGGCGGGTACGTTGCCGTCGGGACCCGTCACGAGTGCTGTCGCCGCTGCGGCCTTCGACGTATCTGCGGCCAGAAACACCACGTCGTCGTCCAAGGCGAACTGTGTGCCTCCCGCGGTCTGGACGCGCAGGCCCGCAGGTATCGTTCCCCCGGCACCGGCGACAAGGCGCAGGATCGTCAGGTCTACTCGCGCGGGGACCGCGGGGAAGCGGGTGAGCCCGGTCAGGTCGTAGGCCTTTCGGTCGAGCTGCTCGTCGCGGGCGGTGTCTACGAACAGCCCGCGCATGCAGTTCGCGAGGTGAGAGACGATCTCCTCGCCCATCAACGACTGCGAACCAACGATCAGGTTCGCATCGCTGCCTGGAACGTCTACAACCGCAGGGTTTATGCGGGTCGAAGGAGCAGTGACAATGGCCTGTCGACCGACTCTGAATAAATCTTGCCGGTTGGGCAGCAAAGCTCCGTCAGCCTATCACGACACGACAATCTCGTCGTCAGCTCCACGCCCTAGGTCTAGCTCTATCAGAGCGCCCTTCTTGGTCCTTGCCTTGATGTTGCAAAACAGCGCGCCGAGCGGGTTCATCTGGAGAGACACCTCAACCGCCCCAGTCTCGGGTTCCAGCATGATCTGCTCGATCATGTCCTGCTTCAGATCCATGCCTGCGCGCACGCTGAATGGCTTCTTGAGCGACTGGCCAAGGCCATAACCTGGCAAGAAAGCAAAGGCGTTCTTTGGGGTCATAAGCCTACGCACGATTCGCTTCCGGTAGCCTTCAGCCCCACCATGAGGCGCGATATCTCCAGAGTCATCGACGAAAAGCCCGCCGATGAATACATCGCTCTTGAAGTCCATGAGTTCGAGCGGCCTCTGCGGCAGCCGGGTCGAAGCAACCCTGACCACCCCAACGAAGTCCGCAGAGACGGGCGCACCGAGAAGCCCCCCGACCTTCGAGCGGACGTTGTTGACCGTGACGCGGAAGCCGAGGCCGAAGACGAGCTGAACGTCGAAGTGAACGTCGAACGACATCTCCTCCCGGCGCGCCGTGCCCCCGCTCGTGTAGACGCCCGTGCCAACGGACCCGTTCAGGCTGAAGGTAGTTGGGGTCAGCTTCGTGATGAGCCATGAGTTGTTCGCCGCGAGGTTCCCGAGGACGTTCGCCACCTGGAGTGATTCGCCGGTCACGAACGGCGTCGGCTGCGACGTCGTGATCACGATCGGCGTGGTAAATGAGGCGCTCGTCACCGTGAACGCGGGCGCCAGGATCGGGTCGCGGTCCACGCCGACGGGACGAGGAGATCTCCCGCTGCCTGAGATAACGGCCACGGCATAATTCGCAGGGTTCAGGGCATCGTAAGCACCTGCAGGCGAGCGGTGGACGGGCTCCTCGTCGAACGTGACCCTGACCGTCTGCCCTTCGACCGCGCGGGCACGTACGACATGCAGCGGACCACCGGCGCCCGCCGGATCACCCCAGAATTCACTGCCAGCGCCTCCCGGTTTTGACGTAGGCATCTAAACAGTCGCCCAAGACGATCGATTGAGAACCCTAGTCAACTGCGTCTTGCTGATCTCAAAGGCCTTCATCAGGATAACCCGCTTGGCGCCAAAGGCCCGCAGAGTTCGGATATCAATCACGTCGTTTTCAGTCAGTGTAGCCGCTGGATTGCGGATGCCGCTTAAAGAGCGTCCCTTCCCGATCATGTCTTGGGAATTGTCCTTCGCAGTCCCAAGAAATAAGTGTTCTAGCCTAACGCAACTGGGATTGTCGCAAGAGTGACAGACACAAAAGCCTGCTTGAATTGTCCCCCTCTCAGTCTCCCAAAGAAGACGGGTAACTCTGTGCGATTCGTCCCTGACCGTGATCAGGCCATAACCGTCCCCGTCCTTCCCGCCCAGCCACAACCAGCAGTCACCGCTTTTGTCTACTCGTTCCCAAATTCGTTCAAGTACAGGTCTTCCATGAGGCACGATCGGTCGCAGCTTTCCGGCCCCTTTATAGAGTTGGTATTGGTGTCCCCAGCATAGGCGCTTAGATCGTCCACCAGGACTGCGACCGCAGCCTGGAAATTCACAGGGCTTGCTCGTCGCCATTTATCTGCTCACGTACCTGCGCCGAGATGCCGACAGGACGTCGTCCGCGTAGGCGGGGCTGTTGTTTGCGTTCAAGCTGAGGCCCAACGGGCCCACGTCGGCGACCAGGGTACCTGGAACTATGCCAGGAGCACGATCGTTGAGAGGCCAACGCGCCACCAAGCTTCCAACGATTGAGTCTGCTCCCCTCTGCTCGAAGATCGAGAAGACGTCGCTGGCTGCCAGCGCACGGTTGTAGATGCGCACGTCGGCGATGACGCCTTCGAAGGCGTTCGTCCCGTCGGACAATGCACCGATCCTGAACACCGCCGACGAGCCGAAGGGCACGACGATGCAGACGCCTATGCCGTCCTGCGCACCGTTTAAGTAGATTCGCGCGTTCAGGAGATCGTAGACGACGGCAACGTGGTACCAGCGTCCGGGCACCAGCGCAGTGTTCCCCAGAACTGTCGTGGCCAAAGCACCCGTGGCCGAAGCTTGAAAGCCCACGACATTCGTCAGGTCGACGTAGAAGTAGGAAGACATCTGGAGAAGACCATCGCTCTTCGCGGCAATGCCGAAGATCGCACCGGCCACCGAGGGCTGCCGGTTCAGCCTCACCCAAGCCGAGTACGTGAGAGCAGTGCCCAGGTTGAGCGCCGCGTCCGATGCGGGCCGCGAGAGGTTCTGGTTGGTGCCTGCGAAGGCGATCCCCATGACGGCTCTCAGCGCGGGTCGAAGGTCAATGAGAGCAGGTCGAAGTCTCCAACGAGGTTGGACGCTTGGGTTGGGGCAGTCCGCGCGTACTCGAACTGATACAGGTACCCCGGCGAGACTGCGGGCGAGAAATCAGCCGCCAGACTGAGTAGCTGCGAAGGGAGTTTCTGAAAACCCGTCGCCCCAGTGGCCATCGTGGCCTGCGCCAACTGCTTGCGGTTCCAGGCACCGATGGCAGACCCGTCGAGCGGTGAGTTCCGGTAGTAGACGGCGGGAGCGACAACCTTGGGTCCCTGCGAGGGGAACTGCTCGGGCCTGGCGATCGCCTCCGTCAATATGACCGTGGAGAACGTTGGAATCAGTGCCTGGAAACCCACCCCCTCTGATATGGTGTCGTCGAACCTGCGCACGCTGAGTGCTGGCGCCACCGAATCCGCGACCGCCGGAGCGAGGGTGGGCACGGCCCAGTCGGAACTGTTGGGGCTGTCAAAGTCGGCAGAGAAGAAGGTCAAGGGCCTTCCGGGAACGGCCCCCGTAGGGCCCTGTGCGCCTATAGGCCCGGTCGGACCAGTTACAGTCGCGCCTACTGGGCCAGTCGGACCCGTCGCGCCGCGAGGACCCGTGGGCCCGGTGGCTCCGACAGCGCCAATTGGTCCGGTGGGACCGGTCGCTGCAGCGCCATATTGACGCTCGTAAGTAGCCTGTGGCACTTAGCCACTTTCCCCAGCGCGAACCACAACGCTGGTAGATGTCGCCGCACCACCGATCGCAGTGACCTGAACAAACAGATCTCCTGACATAACGTGTGGGCTTACGTAGATCGCACGACTTGGAGCAGACACTTCCGATGCGATGGAAAACCATCTGCCAGATGATGCATCCCTAACCCACGTGGTGAAGTTTGCCGACGCCACTTCGTTGGCTGAAAAATCAAAAACGAGTACATGGCGCTTCGTAACCTGATCCGGATTGGCAGGGACAGAATCACGCATTACGAAGATATCAGCCACTGCCGGCGCAGTGACATTAGGATCAGATTCAGCAACCAGCGGAAGCGCGATGGTGCGGTGATGTCCCAAATCCAGCACGACAGTCCATGCTAACCACCAAAGACGATCGTGTGCAA
>Ga0214473_10000472_pt1 | contig 56782 bp, 55 predicted proteins | sample RVTome_7_FD_203509 | JGI IMG/M metagenome (GOLD analysis project Ga0214473, IMG submission 203509) | Soil microbial communities from uranium-contaminated site in the Upper Colorado River Basin, Wyoming, United States - RVT98D197 | ecosystem: Environmental > Terrestrial > Soil > Contaminated >... | reverse complement strand
CCTCCCCACAAAGGAGTAGACCAGATTATCACTGCCCCGTCATGCCGTACCGTTTGTTTGATCATAACTCATTCCGCACCTGACAGCGAATCCCGAGTGGCGAAGGTAAGCTGCTCAGGAGCGGCGCCCGCTATCGCTACGCATTGTGAGAATGATTTCCCGATTAGGTCCGCCGGCTACGCTTCTTAGGCCGCTGTCGATGGCCGATCGAGATACCGAGATGGCGCGCCTTTTGTCTTAACGCACCAGGGGTTCGCTTGAGCGCCTTGGAGATCTTAGTCACCGGCGTTTTATTTTTGGAGTGTTTTTTTAATTCCTTCTCATCCTGCGCGGACCACTCTCGACGTGCAACGCGCTTTGCTCTCATTGGCAGCTCCCCGCTGATAATGGCTTACATCTAAGCTCCTATCACACGCGCCCAAACCGCGAAAGCTCTTCCGCCTTAACGGGTAAACTTCACGGAGCTTTCTCCCTTGTCACCTTCCATCCGTCGCCCTGAGTGATCCTCCGCCCAATTACCAGGAAGGAGGGTATACTCTGGTGAGTTGAGCGCGTTGATGATCCCCACTTCATTGTAGCTTGCGCAGGTTGAATATTGAGGGGCGGGAATGTCGAGCGGCACGTCAGAACTCCGCATCCAAGTGGTCGATGATGAGATCATCGTCACCCGACCTGGCTCGTATTACTCGGTGACATACTACAAGCCAGAGGACTCCCCGGGCCTCCTGGCGAAGCGCATTGCGGACACAGACGATCTGCGCATTCCTATGACGGCGGCTGAGTTTTTAGCTCAGGCGTGGAAGCTCGCCAACTCGGAAACAACCATCGACCGCAGTTCAAAGACTTCAAGCTATGCGTTGGCGTAGGCAGCTTGCTGAGGCGCACTACAGCTTAGGAGACCTTCATGCCCAAGGCGTTTGCGTAAGAGAGGCGCTCGCGCTGGCTGGTGAGCCTGCCCCCAACTCGCGCGCTCAGGTTTGTCTTCGGCTGCTCAGGTGCAGCATACAGCTTGCGATTCAGCAGGTCTTCCCGCCAAAAACCATCTCCAAAAAGAACAACATGCTTGGATCTTGGGAGCAGGAATTGACGCGCTGTCTTAGTCAAGCTGCAATTGGTGATTATTTCCAGCTTCGCTTTTCACGCTCATTTTGCCATATCATCGCTGCTGCAGTTCATGGCGAGCGCACAGGCACGTCCGCAGAAATGGCGCTGAGCTCCGCACAGCTGGCTTGCGGCCTCGGGCTCCTTGGCTATTCGCGTCTCGCTAAACACTTTATGACACGAGCGGAACGGTCTGTAAGCGCACTCGGAGATCCGGCCGTTCATTCTCAACTGTGCATCGTTGATGCGTTGTGGCGCATCGGCCGCTGTGATTGGCCACTTGTCGATCAGCGGGTACATCAGGCCCAGGAATTGTGTCTTGCAGCTGGGGACCAACTGAGGTGGTGCAATGCACAAGCAATTCGTTTCTGGTCCTTGTACTACCGCGGTGATCTCGGCGCCTTGGAGCACGCCGCCCAGGAACTGCTATCTCGGGCGCAGAGTAGCGGGAATGTTCAACAGGAGATCTGGGCCCTTCGATGCAAGGCATTGTACCTGCTTCACACCGGTGGCTCACGCGAAGCCGTCGATATCCTACGGCTAAATGCATCGACCCATTCGGAGTCAGAGGACGTCGCCGAACAGATCTCAGCGACGGGATCGCTCGCCCTTGCGCTCGCGCGCTCGGGCCTCCATACGGAGAGCGTCCAGGCTGCGGTCAAGACACTGGACCTGCTGCGCGGCATCGGCCGCCCAACTGTGCACACTATTATTGTGGGCATCTCGGGCATGGCCGAAGTTCTTATGCGCGGCCGGGAAGCTGGTATTTCGCGTGAATATGACGAGTGGAACCAATGGGAACGGCAAGCGCTCTACGAGCTAAACCGCTTCCGCCGAGCGTTTCCTTTGGGCGACACTCAGTATGGGCTATGGCTCGGGGTCGCCCATTGGTTAGAGGGCCGCAGGGAGCGCGCGATGTCCACTTGGAACCAGGCGCTTACCACCGCCCGGTGTCGCTCGTTGCGACAGGACGAAGCGATAATCGCAGCCGAGATCAGACGCCGGCAGGATCAGCCTTCCAGAACAGTCTCTTGAAATGGCTGCGCGCGCAGTGCGACGAAGTCGTCTACGAAGCCGCTCTTGCCTATGACGCGCTCGATGTCTGCTAAGGGTCAAAAGCTGACATGCTTGAACGATGCTAGGTCCATTAGGTTTCGGCCGCGCCTGTCCCTAATTCGGGTCCGCTCGCCACATGGACCTCGCTTCCCAACTCCCGGAATTTCTCGCTCATCTCCGCCATGCCCTGTTTCCTTGCCTGCTCTACCGCTTCGCTGCTTGAGAGCGCCTCCTTCTCGGCGAGCTTGGCGGCGTAGTCGCGCACCTGTTGCGTGATCTCCATCGAGCAGAATTTCGGCCCGCACATCGAGCAGAAATGCGCGAACTTGTGTGCCTCCTTCGGCATGGTCTCGTCGTGATAGCTCCGCGCGGTATCCGGATCGAGCGAGAGGTTGAACTGATCCTCCCAGCGGAAGTTAAAGCGCGCTGCCGACAGCGCATTGTCGCGCGCCACCGCGTCCGGGTGCCCCTTGGCGAGGTCGGCGGCGTGCGCCGCGATCTTGTAGGCGATCACGCCGGCCTTCACGTCATCGCGGTCGGGGAGCCCGAGATGCTCCTTCGGCGTCACGTAGCAAAGCATGGCGGTGCCGAACCAGCCGATCATGGCGGCGCCGATCGCGCTCGTGATGTGGTCGTAGGCCGGCGCGATGTCGGTGACCAGAGGCCCTAGCGTATAGAACGGCGCCTCGCCGCACAGCGCGAGCTGCTTCTCGACATTGACCTTGATCTTGTGCATCGGGACATGACCCGGCCCTTCGATCATCACCTGGCAGCCGCGGTCCCAGGCAATCTTGGTCAGCTCGCCTAGCGTCTCCAGCTCGGCGAATTGGGCGCGGTCGTTGGCGTCGGCAATCGATCCCGGCCTGAGGCCGTCGCCGAGCGAGAAGGACACGTCGTAGCGGCGCATGATCTCGCAGATGTCCTCGAAGCGCTCGTAGAGGAAGCTCTCTTTGTGATGGGATAGGCACCATTTGGCCATGATCGAGCCGCCGCGCGAGACGATGCCGGTGACGCGGGGGGCGGTGAGGTGGATATAGCCGAGCCGCACCCCGGCATGGATGGTGAAATAGTCCACCCCCTGCTCGCATTGTTCGATCAGCGTGTCGCGATAGACTTCCCAGTCGAGCTTGACCGGGTCGCCGCCGACCTTCTCCAGCGCCTGATAGATCGGCACCGTGCCGATCGGCACCGGCGCGTTCCTGATGATCCACTCCCGCGTGGTGTGAATGTTGCGCCCCGTGGAAAGGTCCATCACCGTGTCGGCGCCCCAGCGGATCGCCCACACCATCTTCTCCACCTCCTCCTCGACCGAGGAGGTCACGGCCGAGTTGCCGATATTGGCGTTGATCTTGGTGAGGAAGTTGCGGCCGATGATCATCGGCTCGGATTCGGGGTGATTGATATTGGCGGGGATGATGGCGCGGCCGCGGGCGACCTCGCTACGCACGAATTCCGGCGTGACGATTCCCGGCAAGCTGGCGCCGAAGCTCTCCCCGTCGGCGAGCCGAGCATGCGCCTCCTCGGCCGCGCGCTCGCGTCCGATATTCTCGCGATGAGCGATATAGACCATCTCCTTGGTGACGATCCCGGCGCGCGCCAGCTCAAGCTGGGTGACGGGACCACCAACGCGCGTTTCGATCCAAGGCGCTCGCAACGGGGCTAGCCCGCGCGCGACGTCGATCTCTGCCTCAAGATCGCTGTAAGCCCCTGACGTGTCGTAGACGCGGAAGGGCGCGCCTTCAGCAAGATCGATCTCGCGGAACGGCACGCGCAAATCGTCGTGGCCTTCCGGCGAGGAATAGACCTTGCGGCTGCCGGTGAGCGGCCCAACGGTCACGTTTGGAGATTTGATCGGCTTGTCGTGGAGATTCATGGCCGCGGCACTCCCTTAGAGGCTCAGGCCCTGGCGGTGAAAGAGAAGGAGACAAGTTCCCGTCCCTTCGCCGGCATGACCCGGATCAGGTTCGAAGGGTCTCCGCCGGGCCCTCATTTGAAGGCAGCGGACTCTCAGCCCCTTCCCTGGGGCTCCCCTCGGAACAGGCCCAGTGTAGACCTCAGGATGCGCGTGTCAAACCGCGCTCACCTGCTTCCCGACCATCCTCAGGCTCATTTCCGCCGCGGCCGTTTGGCGCTGCGCTTTCGCGAGGACGAGGCCCTCGCCGGGCTGTGCCGGCGCGTCCCTGAGTTCCACAAATCCTCGTAGCCCATGATCGAGAGGATGGCGCCGAGCACGATGGTCACCGCGGCGCCGGCGAGGATACCGCCATGACTCGCGATCATACGGTCGCCCAGTGTTTGCACCGTCCCGGGGAACACAAGGTTGGAAACGCCGCGCACGATGAGCAGCCAGCCGAGGATGGTCACGATCACCCGCCAGTCCGGCACCCAGAGATTATGCGCGTTGACGACGGCCAGCCCCGCCACCAGCGCCAGCGCCCCGGTGATGAAGATGAGCGCCCGCGAGCCGATGAACTCCTTCATCAGGCTGGAATAGGCGTCCCCCTCGGTCAGCATGCCGCCGATCATGCCGATGCCGATGATGAGCATCACCGGTCCCATCAGTCGTGCGATATATCTCGATGTGGTCATTTATCGCCCCTTCCTCCCGGTTCAAGCTTTGTCCCCAAGAAACTCCAAGGCACGAGTAAGCCATGCGAGCCGCTTGCAAGCCTTCTACTCCGGGCCCTCCAGTCGGCCTTGTCGCCAAGGCGCGAAGCCAGAGTTGAGACCGTTCGTCCTCAACGCCGCATCACCAGGATCGACTTTTGACGAAGCAAGGGCGCCATCTATTGATTTTGCCAGGTATTGCCCCCGGCGCCCTCGAACTTCGCGCATGTTAAGCCGAACCCGTTGGAACGCAAGCCGTACGCGACATGCGTCAAAGCGGAAGCATCATGCGGGAAAGACCGGCTCGACAGCCTGCCTGCAAGGCCTTTTTCAGCACTGGCGGGGACCAGCGGAAATTGGCTTAATCCCTCAAGGAGAAGGGAAATCTTGCCCCTGATGCGCATCCAGTTTAAGCCTCGTCATCATTCTGCCGTGCTTCACCTTGAATTGCGGGCCTCGAGGCCTGAGGAGGCCGGTTAACCCCCCGCCGCAACCGAGGCAAAGAAAGTCGTGAATCAGGAAGTTTCGACCGACACGCCGACGCGCGCGAAAGGCCGAGCCAAAACCTATCGCTGGGCCGCGCTGACCGTTCTTCTGCTCGCGACCATCGGGGGCGTGCTCGCTTATTGGCGCTATATCGAGATCTACCCGTCCACCGACAATTCCTATACCGGCGCCAACGTCGTGCGCGTGGCCTCGCAAGTCTCGGGCCCCGTCATCCGCGTCTATGGCAAAGACGACGACAAGGTCGCGACCGGCGACCCCCTGTTCGATATCGACCCCACGCTCTACGACGCGGCGCTCCGCAATGCGCGCGCGCAATTCGACGCGGCGGCTGACGCCGCCGGCACCGCCGCCGACGATCTCAAAGCGGCCGCCGCCACGCTCGAAGAGAAGCGCGTGGCGCTCGAAGATGCGCTGGCCAAATATCGCGAGGCCAAGGACGCCCAAAGGGAGGGCGAGGCGCCATCGAGCGAACTCACCGCTGCATTGACGGCCTGGCATGACGCCGTGCAGGCGTTCGAGGACGCCCAGGCCGCATTCGACAAGGCGCAAGACGCCAAGTTGACGGTGACCACGCCCACGGTGCAGCTGCGCGCCGCTTCCGCCCAACTCGACAAGGCGACCCACGACCGGGTGAGGACTCACGTCATCGCACCCGCCAATGGCTGGCTGTCCAATGTCACGCTCCGCCCGGGCACGGTGGTCCAGGCCGGAACGCCCGTTTTTGCCATCATCGAAGATGGGCAATGGTGGGTCGACGCCAACTTCAAGGAGACCGACCTCGCCCGCATCAAGCCGGGACAGAAGGCGACCATCCGCCTCGATATGTATCCCGGCACGACCCTCGACGGGGTGGTCGAATCTATCAGCGCGGGCTCCGGCGCGAGCTTCTCCGTGCTCCCGCCGGAGAACGCCACCGGCAACTGGGTGAAAGTGACCCAGCGTTTCCCGGTGCGAATCAAGATCACAAGCTCGCCTGCCCCTGACAAGCCGTTGCGCATGGGCGCCAGCGCGACCGTGACGATCGACACCGCCGAAGGGCAGCAATGAGCCCTAGGCCGGGTGCGGGCGGCAAAGGCCGGGGGCGCAAGCCCCCTTCCGAGCGGCGCGAACCCGTGCCTGTCGACCCGGAATTCATACGGCCGCCGATCCCGCTGGTCATAGCCGTGGTCCTCACCGCGGTCCTCGAGGTTCTCGACATGACCATCGTCAATGTCGCGATCCCGCACATGCTCGGCGCCTTTGCCGCGACGGCCGACCAGATCACCTGGATTCTGACGTCTTACATCGTCGCCGCCGCCGTGGTGATGCCGCTCACCGGCTATCTTTCCACCTGGCTGGGGCGGAGACGGCTCCTGCTCACCGCCATTACCGGCTTCGTGGTGTCGTCCGCCTTGTGCGGCATGGCGTGGAACCTGGAAAGCATGGTGCTGTTTCGCCTGGCGCAGGGCGTGTTCGGCGCGCCGCTCGTCCCCTTGAGCCAGGCCATCCTGCTCGATGCCTTTCCACGCAACCGGGCCGGGCAGGCGCTGGCCATTTTCGGCATGGGCATCATGGTAGCCCCAGTGATCGGACCGGCGCTCGGCGGCTATCTGACCGAGACCTATTCCTGGCGGATGGTGTTCTACATCAACGTCCCGATCGGCCTTCTCGCCCTCCTGCTCTCCGTCGGCTATCTGCCTAAGAGAGACATCCGGGATATCAAGACCGACTGGATCGGCATGGGTCTTTTGGTGCTCGCCGTCGGCGCGCTCCAATTCGTCCTCGATCAGGGCCAGATGCGCGACTGGTTCAACTCGCGCCTCATCGTCGTCGGCACCATTATCGCCGTGTTCGCGACCGCCGCCTTCTTCCTCAGGGGCTGGAACAAGACGGACAACATCATCGACCTGTCGCTGCTCAGGGACCGCAATTTCGTCCTGGGTACGCTCGCCATCACCGCCTACGGCGTCAGCCTGTTCGGCTGGATGGCGATGATGCCCTTGTTCAGTCAGCGGCTGCTCGGGTATACGCCGGACGTCGCCGGAACCCTCTTCATTCCCCGTGCAATCGTCAGCGCCATCACCTTGGCGATCACCGGCAGCATCCTCATTCGCCTGTTCGACGCCCGCTGGCTGGTCGCCTCCGGCCTCGTCATGACGGCGCTCGGTACGTTTCCGATGGCGTACTTCTCCCTATATGTCGACTTTTGGGGCATCGCCACGCCAGGCATCCTGGCGGGCATCGGCTCAGGTCTGTTCTTCGTGCCGCTGACCGCGGTCGCTTTCGCCAGCATTCCCAACGCCAAATATGACGAGGCTTCCGGTGTCTATGCGCTGATGCGAGGCATCGGCGGCTCAGCCGGTATCGCCGTGGTGAGCTGGCTGCTCGTGCGGCAGGCGCAGGTTCACTTCAACGAGCTCACGGCTCACATCACCCCCTTTAATCGCGATCTCATTCCCTATCTCGCGGAGCGCGGGCTCACGCCCTACTCGCCGCAGGCGGCGCCGGCCGTCATCCGTGAGATCGCCCGTCAGGCCCAGATGCTCGCCTTCAACGACATCTTCTGGTTCATCGCCGTCGTCACCCTTGCCATCATTCCGCTCCTCTTCTTGATGAAGCGGCCGGAAAGGGTGCAGCTCGTGCCGGCCCGCTAGGGGCTCGGGTCAAATCGCAAGACGTGAAGCAGGGATCAGCCCCGGAGAGGCCACCCCGGGGCTCGATGCAGGGTCTTTCAAATTACCAGCAGGCCTTGGCGCCCGAAGTGCAGACGTAAGGCGAGATCACGCCCGCCCAGCACACGGTATAGGAATTCGATTTCACGATGTCAGGCTTGTAGAAGAGGTTCGCGCTCACGGCCTCGCGCCAATAAGGTTGCGGCTTGGCGCGCATGGCGCTGACGCTGACGGCGCCCAGCCTCTTTTGCGCCTTGTATTCGGAGATCGCGGTGGCCACAGCGGCCTGGGCGCGGGTGACGGCAGTCACTTGGTCGAACCCGTCGGCGGTGCCTGAGAATCCGAGACAAATTGCATTGGCCGGCGCGCCTTGCACCACGCATAGGCCCGCCGCGATTAGCGCCAACCCAAAGACGCGCGTATACGACCTCATCGGAACGCCTCCTTCAGCAACGACAGAGAGGCGCTAAGATATCGCGGGCGAGCGCGCTTGCCAGTATCTTTGCTGCCGTAGCCAAAGGGTTCCTGTCGCCCTGTAGCCTTTGTGCCACAGTCTCGCGCCAAATTGGAACGGGCCGGATTATGGCGGTGCTCTAAGGACTTAGCAGCCCGGCGGCAAAGGCCGAGGGAGTTCCCATGGGGTCCAGGCTTGTCCTCATAACCGGCGCATCGAGCGGGATCGGCGAGGCCACGGCCAAGCGCTATGGCGCAAGCGGCGCCCAAGTTCTCTTGCTTGCCCGCAACCCGGAGAAGCTCGATGACGTGGCCGAGGCCATCCGCCGCGCTGGCGGCGCGGCCACCCCCTACCCGGTCGACCTTTCCGATGCGAGCGCCATCGCCGAGACGAGCGCGCGGATCAAACGCGAGGCCGGCACGCCCGACATTCTGATCAACAATGCCGGCTCAGGCCGCTGGCGCCCCTTGGTCGAGACCACGGCGGAAGAAGCCCTCGCCATGATCGAGGTGCCTTATCTTGCCGCCTTCAACCTCACCCGCGCCTTTCTGCCCGAGATGCTTGCGCGCCGCAGCGGTGCCATCGCCTGCGTCACCTCGCCGGCCTCCTATCTCGTCTGGCCGAATGCCTCCGCCTATATCGCCGCGCGGCATGCGCTGCTCGGTTTCACCGAGGCGCTCCGGGCCGACGTGAGAGGAAAGGGAATCGACGTCACTCTCGTCGTGTTCGGTACGGTCGAGACCCCTTATTGGGAGCACAATCCAGGGAGCCGCGAGCGCGTGCCCAAGTCAAATCCGATCCTCGCGCCGATCCTTTCGGCGGAAGAAACCGCCGAGGCGATCTTTCGCGGTGTGGAAGGGCGCAAGCGAAGGGTGGTGAAGCCTGCCGCCTTGCGCGCCCTCTTCCTGCTCAACGCGTTCGCCCCCCGCCTCGTCGCGCGCCAGATCCGCCGCTCCATCCCCAAGCAATCCTGAGGGAGAGTCCATTGCGTGAAACTCAAGCCGCGAAGGTGCTTGCCTGTGTCGTCGCCGCGTTGTTCTTGGGGTGCACTTCGCCCGCTTTTGCCGAAGGATCGCAGGCGAACCCCGCCCATCCCGTAGGCTTCAGGCAGATCGAATTTGTCGACGGCCCCCGGCATCTCGCTCTGGCGATGTTCTATCCGGCGGAGCTCCCCGACACATCCGCCACGCCCTTTGCCATGCCCTTCTTCACCAATCTTCGCCTCTACAAGGACGCTCCACTAGCGGACGGTCGCCATCCGCTGGTGATGCTCTCGCATGGGCGCGGCTCCAACCCGCTGTCTTACGCCTGGTTCGCCGAAACCCTGGCCTCGCACGGCTATATCGTCGCCGGGCTCTATCACTTCCGCGCCAACACCTACGACCAGACCATCGCCTATCTCGCCAACAAGCTCTGGCAACGGCCCCGCGACGTCTCCCTCGCGGTCAGCTTCCTGCTGAACGATCCCGTCTGGGGGAAGGCAATCGATGCGGAGAAGATCGGCATCGCCGGTCATTCACAAGGCGGCTTCACCTCGCTCTGGATCGGCGGCGCCAAGGTCGATCCGGACAAATTTCTCGCCTTCCAGAAGGGCTGGAAGAACAATCAGATGGTGCCCGCCCATCTCCGCGACGAGCTGCCGCTCGACGCCCATCCTGCGCTCGATGTGCATGATGAGCGCATCAAGGCCGTCTTCGCCATGGCGCCCGGCATCATCAAGGCTTTCGGCATGGACGAAGCGGGGCTCGGGCAGCTGACCCTGCCGACCTACATCACGGTCGGCGCACGGGACACGCAAGCGCCACCGGCGGAGAATGCCGTATTCGCCGCCAAGCATATTCCGCACGCCGAGCTCAATGTCATCCCCGGGCTTGTGGATCACGAGATCTTCGTCAATGAATGCGACGAGGAGGGCAAGGACGAGTTTCCCGAAGCCTGCATCGATGCGCCAGGCGTCGATCGCGCCGCGATCCACAAATCCGTCGGCGAAGCGGCGCTCACATTTTTCGGCAAGGAGCTTAGCCGCTGATGCCTGTCCCTAAGACGCGAGCTTGAGCTTGGCGTCGGCGCCCTGAGCGGCGCCTTCGAGCTGCATGGTGCGGGGTTCGACCTTCTCGCCCGAGACCACACCGAATCGCCGCAACAGGCGCTTCATATATCTGCGGAAGCGATAGTGCTGGATCTCGAAACGGTGCCAGGGCGTATCCTTCCACCTGATGCCGTGGCCGATATCGGGGTGCGCACGCGCTTTCAGCGCCCGGAACCATGCGGCCCGTTTAGGATCGGTCTCCTCAGCCTTGATGAAGGCCGCGATCAACCGCGCCTGATAATCGGCGATTTGCCACACGCCCCCTTCCGCCGGCTCGAACAGCCCCACCACGAAGAGATCGTCGAGCTCGCGGTGGAAGGTATGGATGAACAGCTTCGATTTTCCCTGCTTATCGAGAATGTAAGAGGAGTCGATAAAGGGGAAGCTCGGCCTGAAGCCGGTGGCCCAGACGAGAAAGTCAACCTCCTCCTCGCTGCCGTCGGTGAAGATCACGCGTTTGCCGTCGAGCCGCTCGATGCCGGGCTTCACGATCGTGCGCCCATGGATGAGGTGATCGATATAGGTGTTGCAGGCGGTTGGATGCGCCTCGAACAGATCGTGGTCCGGCCGCTCCAGGCCGAAGCGGCGATGCGGACCGACCACGATGCGCATGCCCCAGCGGTACAACAGCCGCATCAATTTGCGCGGCAGCGGTACCCGGCTGGTGTAATCGATGAACACGTCGGTCGGCTTGCCGAACACCGTCTTGGGGAAGAAATAATAGGTGCGGCGCATCGAATGCACGACGCGCCCATTCTCGATCGCGGCATCGGACAGAATGTCGACGGCGGAGTTGCCGGCGCCCACCACCAGCACGCGCTTGCCCTTGAGCTGCTCCTTCGACTTCACGTCGTGGGAGTGCAGCATCTCGCCGTCGAAATGGCCGGGATAAGTCGGGACGACCGCCTCCCAATGATGGCCGTTGGCGACGACAAGGCCCGTATAGAGGCGCGGCGCTGCCTCGCCCTCAATCTGCACGCGCCAGCCTTGTGGCGTGTGCTCGGCGCCCGTGACGCGCTTGTTGAAGCTGATCAGCGGATAAAGACCGAACTCAGTGGCATAGGCGCGCAGATAGTCTTGCGCCTGCGCCCGGCTCGCATAAGGCGCCCATTCTTCGGGAAAGTGGAAATCGGGATAGCGCGAGAGCTTCTTCGAGGAGTTTAGATAGGTCGAGCCGTAGACGACGTGGGGGCTCTGGGGGTTCCAGATGCCGCCGACATCGGCAAGCGCCTCGAAACAATCAAAGGGAATGCCGCGCTCGGCGAACGTCTTGGCTGTCGCCAGGCCACAGGCACCCGCGCCGATGATACAGAAACGCTCCACTGCCCCGTGAACCTCGTGTGTTTGGCCGGTCCTGGATCCCGGGCACCCGGCGGCTATTTGCGGGAGACCTAAGCACCCCCGGAAAGAGGGTTCAACCCCACGAGAATCCTTCCTTGCGCTCTTTGATCTGCGTCAAATCCTTCCCGGCCGCGGGCGCATCTCAATGGGCTCGAAGCCCTGCGGTTGAAGTCTGGATTCGTCGGCCGTTTGCTTTATGGTCTGACGCCCGAAAGGCGCTCGGGGGGAGTTTATGCAAATCAAGCAAGACGTCACGATCAGGACCTGGGACGGCACCTGGACCTACCATCCCAAGGTGCTGGTGACGCCTAAGAGCGTCGAGGACCTGGTCGAGATCTTGACCGACGAGGTGCGCTTTCCCTCGCCCGTGCGGCCGGCCGGCTCCATGCATTCCACCGCGCGCATGAACGGCGACGACGGCGGCACCATGGTCGACATGACGGCCATGAATCGCATCCTGCACTTCACCGACGACACCGTGACGGTGGAGGCGGGGGCCACCTATCTCGTGGTCTCCAACGCGCTTAAGGAGCGCGGGCTCCAGTTCCACGTCACCACCGAGATCGGCAACGTCACCCTTGGCGCCATGGCGACGGCCGCGACCAAGGACAGCTCCTTCCCCGGCGGCTTCGGCCAGATCAGCTCCTATGTGACCGGCGTGCGGCTGGTCACGCCGAGCGGCAAGCTGCGCGAGATCACCGAGCGCGACAATCCGGAGGAGATGCAGATCATCCGCTCGAGCTACGGGCTGTTCGGCATCGTCTACGAGGTGACCATCAAGGTCAGGCCCACGACCGCGCTCTCGGTGCGTCACTACTCGCTGAGCCTCGACAATTTCCGGAGGTACCTGCCGATCTACAAGGCGCGCGGCTACGCCGTGATGTACTACATCTTCCCCTATGTGAAGCGGGTGCTGGTGGAGCTGCGCAAGGACAATCCCGAGGCGCAACCCGTGTCGCGCCGGCGCTGGACCTACCGCAACCGCTTCTGGCGCAAATACGGGCCTGCCGTCACCTTATGGATTCAGCGCAGCACGACCAACCACACGCTGCGTGCGCTCGCCGACAAACTGCACTTCTTCTTGCTGCGCCAAGCGCTGGTGCTCATTGTGCGCAGCGACCGCACCTGGCCGCACGCCCAGATCATCAATTATCACCGCGATCCCGGGCCCAACAAATATCTGTTCAGCATGTGGGCGTTCCGCGAGGGCGGTTTCTTCGACATCCTCGAGGAGTATTGCAATTTCTGCATCGCTTACGAGAAAGCGACCGGATATCGCTGCAACCTCCCGAGCGTCGGCTACTCCATCGCCCGCGACGTCGAGGCACTGCTCTCCTATAGCTGGGAAGGAGCGACCTTGAGCATCGACCCCGCTTCGACCGGAGGGCCGGAGTGGGAGCAGTTCTTGCACCATTACAACGAGTTTTGCAGCGCGCGGCGCGGTGTGCCGCTCCTCAATCAGACGCCGTTCCTCACCCGCGAGCAGGTGCGCAAGGCCTTCGGCGTGCGGATTCAGCAATTCGGCGCGCGCCGCAAGGCCGCTGATCCCAAGGACCGCATGCTCGATTCCTATTTCCGCGAGCTGCTGTCTTAGGTCCCCTGCCGCTTGGTGAACCAGCGGATCAGCGGGAAGGAAACGCGACGCGGCAGGGAGCGCACGCTCTTCAAGAAGCCTGCGACCTGCGGCGGAAAGGCGATCTCGTAGGGCCTCCCCCCGAGCTTCTCGAGGATTTTCCGCGCGCACCTCTCCTTGCTCATCGCATAGAGCTTCTTCTTCCGGTCGTAAGAGGCATTGAGCGGCGTATCGACGAAGCCAGGGTTGATGATGGTCACGTCGACACCCGCCCCCGTGAGTTCGAGCTTGAGGCTCTCGGCGAGATTGATCACCGCCGCCTTGCTTGCCCCATAGCTGCCGTTCTCCGGCCAGCCGGCATAGCCGAACAGAGAGCCCATGATGGCGATGTGGCCTGATTTCCGCGCCAGCATGGACGGCAGCGCTGCAGCGACGCCGTTGATCACGCCGTCGACATTGAGCGCCATGGTGCGATGGAAACCGTCGAGGTCGATGTTGCGGATGTCGAACGGCACATACATGCCGGCGCCGAACAGAGCGAGGTCAATGGGGCCGAGCGTGCGCTGAATCTTGGCCACGGTCTCCTTCAGCTGCTCGGGCTTGAGCACGTCGGCGGGAAAAGCCTCTATGCGCTCGCTTTCAGCGGCGAGCGCATAGAGCCTGTCGCTCGAACGCGCCGTGGCAGCCACGGTCACGCCGGCAGAAGCAAGCCGCCGGGCGATCTCACCGCAGATCGCGCCGGAAGCGCCGGTGATCCATGCAACCTTCCAGGGATAGCCTGCCTCAGCCATCGCCAGCCTCAATCCACGAAAGGATCGTGCACGAGGATGGTGTCCTCGCGTTTCGGGCTGGTCGAGAGCAGCGCCACCGGCGCGCCGATCAGCTCCTCGAGCCGCCGCACATATTTGATGCACTGCGCCGGCAGCTCGGCCCAGGAGCGGGCGCCCCGCGTCGACTCCGTCCAGCCTTCCATGGTCTCGTAGATGGGCTCGACTCGGGCTTGCGCCCCTTGCGCCGCCGGCAGATGGTCGAGCTTCTGGCCATCGAGCATGTAGCCGACGCAGATCTTGAGCTCGGGCAGCTGGTCGAGCACGTCGAGCTTGGTCAGAGCGATACCGTTGATGCCGGCCACTTTGCGGGTCTGGCGCACCAGACAGGCATCGAACCAGCCGCAGCGGCGCGGCCTGCCCGTCACCGTGCCGAACTCGGCCCCGCGCTCGCCGAGAAGCTTACCTGTCGCATCCTTGAGCTCGGTGGGGAACGGCCCCTCCCCCACCCGCGTGGTGTAGGCCTTGGTGATGCCGAGCACATAGTTGATGGCGCCAGGACCGATGCCCGAGCCGGTCGCGGCCTGGGCCGCCACGGTGTTGGACGAGGTGACGAAGGGATAGGTGCCGTGGTCGATGTCGAGCAGCGCCCCTTGCGCGCCTTCGAACAGGATGCGCTTGCCCTGGCGACGCTTGGCGTCGAGCAGCGCCCACACCGTGTCCACGTAGGGCAGAATCTTGGGCGCGATCTCGCTCAGCTGATCGCACAGCTCGTCGGCGGAAATCTCTGGCTCGCTTAAGCCCCGTCGGAGCGCATTGTGATGGCTAAGGATGCGCTCGATCTTGGGTTTGAGCGACGGCAGGTCCTGGAGGTCCATCACCCTGATGGCGCGCCGGCCGACCTTGTCCTCATAGGCCGGTCCTATGCCGCGCTTGGTCGTGCCGATCCGGCCCTCGCCTGCGGAAGCCTCGCGCAGCGCATCGAGCTCGCGGTGGAGCGGCAGGATCAAGGTCGCGTTCTCGGCGATACGCAGATTGTCGCGAGAGATGCTAACGCCAAGCTTCTCGATCTTGGCGATCTCCTCGGCCAGCGCCCAGGGGTCGATCACCACGCCGTTGCCGATCACCGAGAGCTTGCCCTTGCGCACCACGCCGGACGGCAGCAGCGACAGCTTATAGGTGGTGCCGTCGATCACCAGCGTATGGCCAGCATTATGGCCGCCCTGGAAGCGCACCACGATGTCGGCGCGCTCCGACAGCCAATCGACGATCTTGCCCTTGCCTTCGTCGCCCCATTGGGAGCCGACGACCACGACATTGGCCACGTGAAAAGTCCTTTGATTCCAGGCCGGGACGCAGAAACGGCCCCGCTCGCTGGCAGGGCCGTGTCACCTTATAGCGCGTCGCCGCAGGCGATGCGAGCCTCCCTCTTCCTTGTCATTGCCGGGCTTGACCCGGCAATCCAGGGCGCGCTCCGAGCCTGCCTCCCCTGGATGCCCGGGTCTTCGCCCGGGCATGACGTGTTTGGAGGGGCGGCTAAGCGGCCTTAGCGAGGGCCTGCTTCACTTCGGCGAAAGCCCAATCGAGCCAGGGCAAGAGCGCCTCGAGATCGCTCCTCTCCACGGTGGCCCCGGTCCAGATGCGCAAGCCCGGAGGGGCGGCGCGGTGGGAGGCGATGTCCTTGGCGGCGTTCTCCGCATCGAGCAGCGCCGCGATGCGCCCTGGAAACCCATCGCGCATGTCGGGCGGAAGCGCCAGCACCTCGGGGTCCACGATTTTCAGACAGACTGAACTGTTCGAGCGCGTCTCAGGGACGCGCGCGAGAAAATCGACCCACGCCGTTCGCGCCACCCACTCGGCGAGGACGGCGGCATTGGCGTTTGAGCGCGCGATGGTCCCCTGAAGCCCGCCCACGCTTTCGACCCAGTCGAGCGCATCGAGATAGTCCTGCAAGCACAGCATGGAGGGGGTGTTGATGGTCGAGCCCTCGAACAACGCGGCGTTGAGCTTGCCGTCGCGTGTCATGCGGAAGAGCTTGGGCAGAGGCCAGGGCGGTCGGTAACTTTCCAGCCGCTCCACGGCGCGGGGCGAGAGGATCAACATGCCGTGCTGCGCCTCGCCGCCAAGCACCTTCTGCCAGGAGAAGGTCGCCGCATCGAGCTTCGGCCATTCGATTTCTTGCGCGAACACCGCAGAGGTCGCGTCGCAAATGGTGAGTCCCTTGCGGCCGGCGTCGATCCAATCGGCATTGGGAACGCGCACGCCGGAGGTCGTGCCGTTCCAGGCGAACACCACGTCGCGGTCGCAATCGACCTCTGACAGGTCGGGCAGCTCGCCATAGGGTGCGAGCAAGGCGCGGACATCCTTGAGCTTGAGCTGCTCGACGATGTCGGTGGCCCAATCCCGGCTGAAAGCCTCCCAAGCGAGCACATCGACGCCGCGCGGACCCAACAGCGACCACAGCGCCATCTCCACGGCACCGGTGTCGGAAGCGGGCACGATGGCGGCGCGATAGCCGCCCGGAAGCTTGAGCAACTCACGCGTCCGCTTGAGCGCAAGCTCGAGCCTCGCCTTGGTCTCGGGCTGGCGATGGTAGCGGCCGAGGAGCGCTCCCTTGAGCCCGTCCACGGACCAACCGGGATGCTTGGTGCAGGGTCCCGAAGAGAAGCGCGGATTTTTTGGTCGCAGGGCCGGCTTTTTGATGCTCGTCACCGCATCGCTCTCCGTTCACAAGAGACGATCTCTCTTCAATCCGTCATGCCCGGCCTTGTGCCGGGCATCCACGAATTTCCGCCAGGGATCAAAGACGTGGATGGCCGGGACAAGCCCGGCCATGACGGAAAACTGTAGGGCAGGTACGTCTTGCTGCATGAGAGGTCAAGGGCAGCGGCGGTCAGGCATCAACCACAAAAAAGCCGCCCGTCGAAAAGACGGGCGGTGAGTCGGCTAGCAGATGGTTGAGGGGCTTTATTTGAAAGCGACTGGCATCGGCGCTGGCTGAGCACCTAGCGCCCAGCGCACCGAGAGCAGGAGGTCGTTCGAAGTGATGTCCTCGATCTCGATTCCCCCGGCGGTGCCGGAATTGTCATAGGCGGTACGAATACCGCTCTTGGCGTCACCGATATCGGTGTAGCGATAAGAGAGATCGATGGTGAGGCCCGGCGTTACTTTGTAGGCAAGGCCGGCATAAAGCGCCCAGGCGAAGTTCGTCTCGGTGTTGTTCTTGGCGAAGGCGACGCCCAGGTTTGGCACGTTGACGTCCTTCAAGCCAATGACGTCGATCGAGGCGAAGCCGACGCCGCCGCCGACATAGGGCGTGACGCAATGCCAGGTGCCGAGATCGATATAGGCATTGGCGAGGCCGACCCAGCTCTCGATATCGGCCGTGTATTCGTTAGTGCCAGGCAGGAAGGTTTCATCCTCGAAGTTGCTTTGAATGTCAAAGGTGCCGTTACCGCCTGGATATTTATCATTGGCGAGGAATACGGCGCTGCCGCGATATTCGCCGGTGATATCGAAGCGGAAATAATGGCCGGTGTCGTAGCCGAAACCGAGGCCCCAGAGCGGCGTGCTCTTGATATCCTTTTCGAAGACGATGAAGTCGTTGAACTCGAATTCCTCGGCGAAGATGTCGCCGACATCGGGATTGGCGGCCCCGACGAAGCCCTTGAGGTACCAAGGGCCGGCGCAGCCGACGCAGGGCTCAGGCTCCGGAGGCGGAAGGCCGAGATCTGCGGCGTAAGCCGCTGCCGTCTGGCCCAAAAGCAGGGCAAGTCCAATGATGATTGAGCGAGTTTGTCCCTGGGGAATGGTTAACGAAATGCTAACTGCGGTGCCTCGCGGGGACAGGCCGTGGCAAGCGCGCCACAGTAGCGGACAACGTCATGATAATTTTGGTGTTTAAGTCGAGGCCAGGCCTGCCGGTCGAGCTTAGGCCGCGGCGTCGGTCAGCGCGTGGACGATATCGGAGACCACGGTCTTAACGAGTTTCTCGTCGTCGCCCTCGGCCATAACCCGAATCACGGGCTCCGTCCCCGACGGGCGGATGACCAGGCGCCCCGATTTGCCCAGCTTCGACTTGCCGGTGTCGATGGCTCTCCGCACCGCCACATTGTCGAGCGGCTGGCCGCCGTTCTTGTAGCGGACGTTCTTCAGGACCTGCGGCAGGGGCTCGAAACGATTGCAGATTTCGCTCACCGGCTTGCCGCTCTGGGCCACCACGGAGAGGAGCTGGAGCGCCGTGACGAGGCCATCCCCCGTGGTCGAGAAATCTGACAGCACGATATGGCCCGACTGCTCGCCGCCGACATTGTAGCCGTGCTGGCGCATATGCTCGACCACGTAGCGGTCGCCCACTGGCGTGCGGGCGAGGCCGAGATCGAGGCTCTCGAGATAGCGCTCGAGCCCGAGATTCGACATCACCGTGGCGACGATGCCGCCGCCCGCCAGCCGCCCGCGCTTCAGCCAGGATTCGGCGATGACCGCCATGAGCTGGTCGCCGTCGATGATGGCGCCCTTCTCGTCGACGATGACCACCCGGTCGGCGTCGCCGTCGAGCGCGATGCCGATATCGGCGCGCACCTCGTTGACCTTGCGGATCAGGTCCTCGGGCGAGGTTGAGCCGCAATCCTTGTTGATGTTCAAGCCGTTAGGCTCGACGCCAATCTTGATCACCTCGGCGCCCAACTCCCACAGAGCCTCCGGCGCCACCTTGTAGGCCGCCCCGTTGGCGCAATCGATCACCACCCTGATGCCGTCGAAGCGGATGTTCTTCGGCAGCGTGCGTTTGGCGAATTCGATATAGCGCTCGCGCGCGCTGTCGATGCGGGTCGCGCGGCCGATCATTTCCGAGGCCGCCAGCAGCTCTGAGGAATCGCCTTCCATCAACTGCTCGATCTCCTCCTCCTTCTCGTCGGAGAGCTTGTAGCCGTCGGGTCCGAACAGCTTGATGCCGTTATCGACGAAGGGATTGTGCGACGCCGAGATCATCACGCCGAGATCGGCACGGAGCGAGCGGGTCAACATGGCGACCGCCGGCGTCGGCATCGGGCCGAGCTGGAACACGTCCATGCCCACAGCGGTGAAGCCCGAGACCAGCGCCGACTCGATCATGTAGCCGGAGAGCCGTGTATCCTTGCCGATCACCACGCGATGGCGATAGGAGCCGTTGGTGAAGAGCTTGCCCGCGGCCATCCCCACCCTGAGGGCCACCTCAGAGGTCATGGGGTAGGTATTCGCGCTGCCACGGATGCCATCCGTGCCAAAATACTTGCGAGGCATGGTGAGGCCCCCCCGTATGTTCCCCGTCGGTGCCTGTCGCTTGTTATGTTCTGACCGGCGCCTCATTGGGATTATGCTCCTGGTGTACCACCCTTGAGTTCAAAAAATGTAAGCAAAAGTTACACCAGATCGGGTCCTCTGGGGTGAATTTGCCTTAATTTTCAGTGTTGAAGGCGACGGCCCGCCAGACCGCAAGCGCTTGGCGGCTCCCGGCCACGTCATGGACCCGCAAAATCTGTGCCCCCTGCCCCGCAGCTTCTATCGCCGCGGCGTGGGAGCCCGGCTCGCGACCCGAAGGCTTCTCGCCGCCGGAGACCCCTTGGATGAAGCGTTTGCGCGAGGCGCCGACGAGAAGCGGCACGCCCAGACCGTGGAACAGGGTTATGTGGGACAGCAGCGCGAGGTTATGCGCGAGCGTCTTGCCGAAGCCTAGGCCTGGGTCGGCGGCGATGCGGGAGCGGTCGATCCCTGCCGCTGTGGCCGCCTTTATGCGCGCTTCCAGATAGTCGAACACTTCGAGCACGACGTCGCCGTAGCGCGGATCGTCCTGCATGGTCTTGGGTTCGCCCTGCGCGTGCATGAGAACCACGCCGAGCCCGGTGTCAGCCGCGGCCTGCAAGCTCTTGGGATCGTAAGTGAGCGCCGACACGTCGTTCAGGATCTTGGCGCCTCCCTTGGCGGCGGCCCGCGCCACCGAGGCTTTGCGCGTATCGACCGAGATGACGGCTGGGAGGCCTGAGAGGCCTTCGATGACCGGCACCACGCGCAGAAGCTCCTCCGCCTCGTCCACGGCGTCGGACCCCGGCCGGGTCGACTCGCCACCAATGTCGATAATGTCGGCGCCCGCGGCCGCAAGCTCTGCCGCGTGGACGATCGCCGCCTCTTTGGTGTCGTAGAGGCCGCCGTCGGAGAAGCTATCCGGCGTGACGTTGACGATGCCCATGAGGATGGGGCGGTCGAGGGCGACCCCCGCGAAGGGGGGACGCGGCGCGGTGGCGCGCCGAAGCAGGGCGGCAAGTTCCGCATCACCGGAGGAGGCGAGCGCGTGCGCCGTGAACAGCCGCGTCCTTGTGTTGCCGGCTTCGCCTTCGATCAGCTCGGCGGCCGTGAAGGCAATTCCGCCGCCTGCCAAAGGCAGCGCCAAGCCCTCGGCGATCGCCGCCTCGGCGACCGCGCCATAGAGCAACCCGACTGGCCGGAGATAGAGCCTCGCCTTTGCCATGCGCGAGCCTTAGCACGAAGCTTTTGTGAAGGACTTGCCGAAAACGAAAAATGCCCGGCGCGAACGCCGGGCATCTGATGATGTGGGACGAGCAGCCTCAAGTCTGGGGCTGGGGCTCCAGGCCGCCAGTATCGGGCTCAGGCTCGGGCGGCTTCTTGGCGCGGCCTGCCGCGGGAACGGCGGAGGCCGGCCCTGGCCGTGGCGCGACCTCGGCGGCGAATTCGCGCACCGGCGGCTTGCCCTTGAGCAAGTCCTTGATCTCCTCGCCCGACAGCGTTTCGTATTCGAGCAAGCCCCTGGCGATCGTATGCAGATCGTCGATATTGCCGGAGATAATCTTGCGCGCCTCCTCGAAGGACTCGTCCACGATGCGGTGAATTTCCTCATCGACGATGGTTTGGGTCTCGTCGGAGAGGTTCTGCGTCCGCGCGATGGAATGGCCGAGGAACACCTCTTCCTCGTTGTCGCCATAGGCGAGCGGCCCGAGCTTGTCGCTCATGCCGTATTGCGTGACCATGGCGCGCGCGAGCAGCGTCGCCATCTTGATGTCGGAGGCGGCGCCGGAAGTGACCTTGTCGTAGCCGAACACGATCTCTTCCGCGACGCGGCCGCCCATGGCGACGGTTATGTCGGCCTTGAGCTTGGCGCGGGTGTAGGAGAGCAGATCGCGCTCGGGCAGGCGCATGACCATGCCAAGGGCGCGGCCGCGCGGGATGATGGTCGCCTTGTGCACCGGGTCGGACGCAGGCTGATGCAGCGCGACGAGCGCATGGCCGCCCTCGTGATAGGCGGTCAGCGTCTTCTCTTCCTCGTTCATCACCATGGAGCGGCGCTCGGCGCCCATCATGACCTTGTCCTTGGCGTCCTCGAACTCGACTTGGGTGACGAGGCGCTTGGAGCGGCGCGCCGCGAGCAGCGCCGCCTCGTTGACGAGATTGGCAAGGTCGGCGCCGGAGAAGCCGGGCGTGCCGCGGGCGATGACGCGCAAGTCGACGTCGGGCGCCAGCGGCACCTTCCGCACATGCACCTTCAGGATCTTCTCCCGCCCGATGATGTCGGGACGCGGCACCACCACCTGGCGGTCGAAGCGGCCGGGGCGGAGCAGCGCCGGATCGAGCACGTCGGGGCGGTTGGTCGCGGCGATGAGAATAATCCCCTCATTGGCCTCGAAGCCGTCCATCTCGACCAGCAGCTGATTCAAGGTCTGCTCGCGCTCGTCATTGCCGCCGCCTAGCCCTGCGCCTCTGTGGCGGCCGACCGCGTCGATCTCATCGATGAAGATGATGCATGGCGCGTTCTTCTTCGCCTGATCGAACATGTCGCGCACGCGGGACGCGCCCACGCCCACGAACATCTCGACGAAGTCCGAGCCCGAGATGGTGAAGAAGGGAACGTTGGCTTCGCCGGCGATGGCGCGCGCCAACAGCGTCTTGCCGGTGCCGGGAGGCCCGACCAAGAGCGCGCCGCGCGGGATGCGCCCGCCCAGCTTCTGGAATTTCTGCGGGTCGCGCAGGAACTCGACGATCTCCTGCAAGTCCTCCTTGGCCTCGTCGACGCCGGCGACATCGTCGAAGGTCACGCGGCCATGACGCTCGGTCAAGAGCTTCGCTTTGGACTTGCCGAAGCCCATGGCGCGTCCGCCGCCCGACTGCATCTGGCGCATGAAGAAAATCCACACCGCGATCAGGAGCAGCATGGGGAACCACGACACGAGCACGCCGAGCAGCGACGGCACGTCGTCCTCGGACGGCTTGGCCGTGATCTTCACGCCCTTCTGGTTCAGCTTGTCGACCAGGTTCGGATCGTTCGGCGCGTAGGTCTGGAAGTTGCGGCCGTCGGTGAAGTGGCCGGTAATGGTGTTGCCGGCGATGGTCACATCCTGGACGTTGCCGCCCTCGACCTCGCTTAGGAGCTGAGAGAAGCTGATCTCGTTGCCGCGGACGTGCACGCCCGGGCTCTGGAACAGGTTGAACAGCGCGACCAGAAGGAGGCCGATGAACACCCAGATGGCGAAGTTACGAAAATTCGAGTTCATGAACTGACCTGACGGCTCGATCTGTCGTGGCTACCGACGGCCGGCAGCCTCGTATCTCAGTTTTAGGCGCGGATTGAGGCTAAGCCTTGGTAACATAGGAACATGCATCGTTTTTGCCAAGTTAGGCTAACGCAAAGAGGTGCATGCTTTCTCAACGACTTACATGGTCGGCCGTTCCCCCGCCAGCTCCAGCCTTTGCGGCGCTGACAAAGATGGCCCGGCAATCGAGGCCGAAAGCCTCGCGGCCGTACCCTCCGCCCAGCATGGGAAGTCCCAAGAGGACCTCTCCCCGCCAACAGGAGGGCAGCGCCCGCCCCGCAAGGCGCGGCAGCGATGACGGCAGAGCCGAACGGTCGCGCAGCGCGCGCAAGCCGGACTCGCCAAGCGCCCTGACCGTGATGGGCTCGGGCTCTTTGGCGCCGAGCTCGATCCTGAAGCGATTGTCCCACAGCGTCCGTTCCCCCGGCAGAAGCCGGGCGACGGGCAGTCCCCTCCCCCTTACCTCGCGGAAGATGCCGAGGCGCCCTGAAATGGGCTCGAGCCGGCAGCGCCCGAGCGTGTGGACCTTGCCTGGATCCTCCATCAAAGCGGCAAGCAAGGCCTCGAGCTTGGCGAGCCGCAACGGCGTCTCGCCGCCGCCCACGGCGCCGATCAGCTGCGAAAACACGCGGAGCGCGATCTCGTGGGGCGCCGAGGCGAGCGCTTCTCGGTCGATCAGGGCGTAGCCCGCTTCGTTCGTCTCGCTATGCGCCGCGAGGAAATCTTGCGCGGCCTGGTCGAGTGCCTCGCGTGCGCGCCGCAAGCGACGCGCCGAAAGCGCCAGCGCCTCCGGCGTGAGCCCCAGCCTTTTGAGCGCTTCGGTGCTTCCCCGCACCCGCGCGCGCTCAAAGCGCGGATCGACATTGCTCGGGTCGGAGACAAAGGCGATACCTGCCTCGTCCAGCGTGGCGACAAGCCGTGCCTTCGGCACATCGAGCAAGGGCCTAAGGACGGTGATTCCCGCCCATGCGCCTCTCTCCGGGATCGCCGCCAAGCCATCGAGACCGCTGCCGCGCTTGAGCCGCATCAGGAAGGTCTCGGCCTGGTCGTCGAGATGGTGCGCGGTGACGAGGGCCGGAATGTCGTGGGCATGGCAGTAGGACGCCATGAGATCGTAGCGTGCGGCGCGCGCTCTTGCCTGAAGGCTTCCGGTATGAGGTTCCCGTCCCTCCCAGGTCAGGATCGCATGGGGCAGGCCAAGCTCGGCAGCGAGGCGCCCAACCATCGACGCCTCGTCCCGGGAGGACGGACGCAGCCCGTGGTCGACCGTGAGCACGCTGAGCTTGAGGGCCAAGCCACGCTCGACACGCCAGCCTGCGGCAAGACGCATGAGCGCGAGACTGTCGGGACCGCCGGAGACGGCGAGCGCAACATGCGGAAAGCGCATCAAGGGCGCGAGCAGTTCTTGCGCCTCGGAGAGCGTGATCGGCAAAGCGTTCATGTCAGCAGCCGGCCTTCTTGCGCTCGGCCTTGGCCTCGTCAGCGATATGGTCCGGCGCTCCCGGATACTTGGCCTTGAGCTCGTTGAATGTCGAGCAGGCCGCATCCTTCTGGCCGAGCGCGGCGAGCGCCATGCCGAGCTTGAGGAGGGTGTCGGGCGCCTTCTGGCCCGACTTGTATGTCTTGTAGCCTTTGAGGAAGGCGTCGGCCGCGTTCTTGTACTGCCTGCGGACGTAATAGGTCTCGCCGATCCAGTATTGCGCGTCGCCTGCCAGCGGATCCTTCGGATAGGTATCGAGCAACTGACGGAATGCCCCTTCGGCGCCCGCATAGTCCTTCTGTAGCAGCGCGCCATAGCCCTGCTGGTAGAGCGACTGCGCATCGCCGCCGGGCAATGCCGCCACGAGGCTCTGCGGCTCGGAATCGGACTGCTTCTGCGCATCCTGGCCTTCCAGCAAAGCGGCCACCTCGTCGGTGCCGGGCTTGGCGCCATACCACCGCGGCTTCGAGGTGTCGCCGTCGTCGTCGCTGTCGCCGGCAGCGGAGGCCAAGGCACTATCTGATGGCGGCGCCGGCGCCTCGCCTTGCCGCTCGGGCGGCGGCTCGGCCCTCGGCGGAAGCGGCGCAGGAAGTGCGGGGGCGGCGGAAAGCTTCGCCTCGAGCGCGCTCATCTGCCGGCCGATCTGCTCGATATGGCTCGTCAACGCGGTGATCTGGGTCTCAAGCGCATCGATACGCGGGCCAAGGCTGCCGTCTTGCGCGACTGAAGGCGGAGCCTCCTGCGGCAGCACGGCACCGGGCTTTGCCCGGACGAAGGATTCGAGCGTGCCGACCATTACTTGCAGGTCCCTGATCTTCTCCTCGAGCCGGCCGAGGCGGGCGCCAACTGAATCGCCGCCTTGCGCTTTAGCCTGAGGCGCCGGCTTTGGTGCCGGGCTTTGCTCCGCCTCCGGCGGCCTCTCCTGGGCAAAACACGGCAGCACCGGCAGGCTGGCAAAGAGAAGTCCCGCCATCAAAGCGTAAGCCGGGCGCGATCGTCTGCGCCATGTGGAAACCAATAGAGACACGATGAGACCTTGCCGTTACGGGTCGCGCCAGCGTCGCTCCCTCTTGGAGGAGGAGCGCCAAGCGCGCGAACCATAACGCATTTGCGGGGGTTTTTGGGGCCAAACTGTGAACGAGCAGGCCGCGCGGGAGGCCTCATGGTTCGAGACGCGGCCTGCGGCCGCTCCTCACCATGAGGTGGCTAGGTCCTCATCCTGAGGAGGGCGCGGAACGCGCCGTCTCGAAGGATGAGCCCATCCCGGGGCAGCTAGTAGTTGCGGGCGACGGCGGCGTTGTTCAGCACCGTCTGGGCGCGGCGATTCTGCGTCCAACAGGATGGCGCATCACAGACCGCAATCGGGCGTTCCTTGCCGTAGGAAATCGTGCGCATCCGTGCGGCATTGACCCCGACCTGGGCGAGGAAGGTCCTCACCGACATGGCCCGCCGCGCGCCGAGCGCAAGGTTGTACTCGCGGGTGCCGCGTTCGTCGGCATGACCCTGGATGGTGATCGTGTATTGCGAGTATTGGTTGAGCCACCTGGCCTGGTTGCGCAGGATGCCTTGCGCCTCGCCCGAAAGCGCCGCGCTGTCTTCCTGGAAATGCACCAGGTCTCCGACATTGACGGCAAATTCCTGCGGCGAGCCCGGCGAGGCCACAGAGTCAGTTGCGCCTAGCCCATATTCTCTTGGCTGCCCCTGGCGCGAGCAGGCCGCCAGTACCAAAGCACATGCGACGACACCCGCAAATTTGCAGGCGTGGCCGATCCCACCACTCCAACGCATTACTGGTTACTCCCGCTAGCCAAATTTTAGGAAATCGTAAAAGGAAATTCCTTAACGATCTCCTAGTTCCCTCAAAATCGGGCAGGTTGGCAGCCGGGAGTCTAGAAGAATGGGGTGTCTAAAAAAGGAAGGGATGCCTGGGACGCCACCGCATCACGCTACGGCGTCCCGGCATCCATATCCCATAACGCGGAAGGCGAAGCGCTTCCGCAATTCCTCGGCCCCAATTTAGGCGCGAACGACCACGACATCGGCTGAGCTGAGCTTCAGGGGCTCGGCTGACACGGCCTTCTCGTGGTGGCCGACGCAACCGCTAAGCGCAATAGCGGCGGCCGCGATCGTGGCGACGATGATAACGCCCTTCAAACCCTGCATGGTCTTCTCTCCTTTGGTTAAAACGGCAGTAGCCGTCTTTGCATGTACCGGCGCGGTGTTTTCAGATCAAGAACGGACTGGTGTTCCTGGACCGTTTTCTCGGTCATTGATGCCAAAATGCCACGCCGAATCTCATCCTCCAGCCCGGTCACGCTATCCCCCTCGGAGACGCCGATCAAGCTTGGTTAACAGGCTGAAGGCTCGTGATTAAAAAAGGGTAATCCGAGCGTTGCGTTTGGGACACAGGGCCCGGCAAATAGCCGGATTTAGCCAAAAAACCTGCCCTCGCCGCCCTAATTAATGAGGGGAGACCAAGCCGGATCGGAGCCGAAGGCAGGCGTGGCAACCTGGCGCTCGTTATAGCCCGTGAGGTCGATGGTGTAGAGCTTGGGACCCCCCGATGCGCCCGGCGATTCCCGGAAGAACATCAGCACCCGACCGTTCGGCGCCCAGGTCGGGCCCTCGTTGTGGAAGCCCTCGGTGAGAATGCGCTCGCCGGACCCGTCGGGCTTCATCACCCCGATCAGGAACTGGCCGCCGGCCATCTTGGTGAAGGCGATGAGGTCGCCGCGCGGGGACCAGACCGGGGTCGAGTAACTTCCCTGCCCCCGGCTGATGCGGCGCGGGTTCGCCCCGTTCGCATCCATGACGTAGATCTGCCGGGAGCCGTCGCGGTCGGTCTCGAACACGATCTGTCTTCCGTCGGGCGAATAGCAGGGCGCCGTGTCGATGGCATTGTCATTGGTGAGCTGGAGCGTCCGCCGGCTGCGCAAATCCATGGCGAACAGGTTTGAATTGCCCTCCCGCTCCAGGCTCATGACGATGCGCTGCCCGTCGGGGGAGAAGCGCGGCGCAAAGGTCATGCCGGGGAAAGTCCCCACGATCTCTTTCTGCCCGGTCTCGATGTTGAGCAGATAGACCTTAGGCGTCTCTCCCTCGAAGGACGTATAGGTGATCTCCTGCGTCGAGGGGCTGAAGCGGGGGGTAAGCACGAGATTCTGCCCCGCCGTGAGCAGCCTGACGTTGAAGCCGTCCTGATCCATGATGGCGAGGCGCTTCATCCGCTTGTCCTTGGGGCCCGATTCGTCGACGAACACGATGCGGGTGTCGAAATAGCCCTTCTCGCCGGTGATCCGTTCATAGATCGCATCGGCGATGATGTGGCCGATGCGGCGGGCGTCTTTCGGACGGGCGAAGAACTGTTCGCCCGCCAGCTGCTTGCCAGCGAACACGTCCCACAGCCGGAACTCCGCCCTGAGCTTGCCGTCACTTGACCCGATGCGGCCGACCACAAGCGCCTGCGCGTTGACCACCCGCCAATCGTCGAAGCGCGGCACGCTGTCCGGGCCGACGCCCTTCTCGATGAAGGCGGCTTGGTCGATAGGGATAAACAGGCCTGAGGCGCGCAGGTCGTTCGCCACCACGTCGGAGATTTCGCGCGCGGTTTGCGAGGCCACCGAGCCGTCGCCGGCAAAGTCGGCAATGGCGATGGGGAGCGGCTGGATGGTGCCTTGGGTGATGTTGAGCTCGACCACGGCGCGGGCCGGAGTCGACGCCGACAGCGCGCCGAGCACAAGGAGCGCGAGCGCCGCACACCACCGGCTTCGGTCCATGATCGGATTGGCGGAAAGAGTCATGGCAGTCCTTAGCTCAGGAGCGGATCGCGGACTTAGCCGGCGCGATACATCTCGCTTGGGTCGAAATTGAGGATCATGTCGCGCCACAGCGCATATTTGTCGCTTGGCAGCGAATAGGGCTGGCACTGGTAGACCGCTCTCACCGCGCTGTCGGCGGCCGCCTGGAAGAAGGGCGAGGAGCCGCTATTGGCCACGGTCGGATAACCGACCAGCGTTCCATCCTCGTTGAGCTTCAATCTCAACTTCACCACGATCTCCTCGGCGCCAAGGCCCCCCGGCGGCGGGCTCCAGCACTGAGCGATGCGGGAGCGAAGCGCATCGATCTCATTGACCGACATGGTCAACTGCGTGCCGTTCGACTGCCCGCGCACCTTCTTGGTTGGCGTCTCGTCGGAAGGCAGGACGGGGCTCGGCTCGTTCGCCGCATCGGGAATCTTGTTGAGGAGCGCGGCGATCCTATCGGTATTGAAGTCGCGTTTTTTCGCCGTCGCCTTGGGTTTAGGCTTCTTCGGCGGGGCCGCGGCGGCCTCCTTGGGCTTGGCCGGCTTCTCCTCGGACTTCTTTTTCTCAGACTTCATGGCCTCAGGCTTAGGCGCAGCCTCTTTCGGCGTCTCGGCTTTGGGCTTTTCCTCGGGCTTCAGCTCAGTCTCGGGCTTCTCGGCCACGGCCGCGCTCTGCTCTGGGGGCTTCTTGGCTTCCTTCACCGCTTCCGGCTTCTCCTCCTTAGGCTTCCCGGCCAACGGCGCCTCGTCCTTGGCGTCGGCTGTGCCCGCCTTGATCTTGGTGAGCTCCGATGGCGTGGCGAGGTCGACCGGAATGGCAAGAAGCGGCGCCTTGTCCATCTTGACAGCCGGGAAGGCGACGAGCGCAAAGAGCAGGATCGCCGTATGCAGCGCGGCCGAGATGAAGGTGCTCTTACGCATCATGCCCTTGCTTGGGGCTTCCCTTAAGGTTGGTCCGCCTGATCGGTGACGATGGTCACGGGGAAGCCCGCTTGGCCGATCCTTGCCAGCACTTTCGCAACGTTCCCATAAGGCGTGCCCTTGTCGCCGCGCACCCAGACCTTGCTGCCTCCGCCAGCGTCCCGGATAGCAGTGAGTTTGGGCACAAGTTCGTCAAAGCCGATCTCCGTGTTCTGCAAAAAAATCTTCCCTTGCGGATCGACCGTGACGCTCAGGGGCGCCTTTTCCGGCTCGACCGCGCCGGCCTCGGTCTTTGGCAGCTCGACCTTGGGCAACGCTCCCTTCGACTCGACGTCGACGCCCACCGTGAGAAGCGGCGCCGTCACCATGAAGATGATGAGGAGCACGAGCATGACGTCGACCATGGGGGTGACGTTGATCTCGCTCATCGGCGCGGCCGAGCGGCGCCGGGCCCGCCGGTTCGAAAGTCCGCCGCCTGGTTGTAGACCTGCTCCCATGACCTAAAGCCTCACGCCGTCTTGTCGATCTGCCGCGACAGGATGGCCCCGAACTCGTCGGCAAAGCCTTCGAGACGCGCCGCGTGCCGGGCCACTTCGCTGTTGAACTTATTGTAGAAAATTACGGCAGGAATGGCGGCGAGCAGGCCGAGCGCGGTGGCGAACAGAGCTTCCGCGATACCGGGCGCCACCACCGCGAGGCTCGTATTCTTGCTCACGGCAATCGCCTGAAAGCTCGTCATGATGCCCCACACGGTGCCGAACAGGCCGATAAAGGGCGCGGTCGAGCCGACCGTTGCGAGGAAGGTCAATCTGCGCTCAAGCCGTTCCACCTCGCGGGAGATGGTCACGTCCATGACCTTCTCGACCCTGAGCTGGACGCCCGGCATGGGCCTCGTGCCCCGCTCTCCTCCCTCACGCTCGGTCGAGCGCTTCCATTCGCGCATCGCCGCCACGAACAGCGCCGCCATGCCCGTGTTCCGGCGCTGGGCCAAGGCCTGGTAGAGCTCCTCGAGCGACTGTCCCGACCAGAACACCTGCTCGAACTTGTCGGTCTCTTTGCGCGTCTTGGCGTAGAGAAAGAGCTTTTCGAGGATGATCGCCCAACTCCACACCGAAGCGAGCAGGAGCCCGATGATCACCAGCTTGACGACGATATGGGCGTTCTTGAAAAGCTCGAGGATCGAGAGATCGACGACATCCGGCGGATTCATGATGGCCTCGTGGCATGAGCTCCAAGATCGCCGCCTCTAGCATGTGCCATCAGACGGCAGCTTGGCCCCGCGGCCTTGGCCGCAGGCCTTGACGACATCGCCGGAGAGAGTGCGCTTCCGCTCGCGAACCGACCTTTCGCCAGCGAATGTGACTAAACTTTGGCTCGTTTACCCCCAGTTTCGGCGGGGCGCGGCTCTTCGGCAGAGCGACACTTTAGCGGCATTAGCTACGTTTCACGCGCTTGGTTAACGAATCGTTGAAGCGCCCCGCGCACGAGCGCGCCCAATCGTTGCGGCTTGCCGGCGCGCGAGACGAGAACGACGGTCACTTTGGCGCGAGCAAGCACCGTCCCATCCCTGCATATGTCCTGCTGGAGCACGAGGCTCGCGCTGCCAACCTCGGCGCAACTGGTGACGACCTCGAGCACGTCGTCCATGCGACCAGGCTTCAGATAATCGATCTCGACGCGGCGCACGACGAACACCGCAGGTTCGCCTTGCTCGGGACTTGCCAGGCTCCTTGCATCGATGCCGAGCAGCCTGATGAAGTCAGAGCGCGCACGCTCGCAGAACTTGAGAAAATTGGCGTGATAGACGACGCCGGCGCAGTCCGTGTCCTCGAAATAAACGCGGATGGGCAGGACATGGGTCTCGCCCTCGATCCGGCCCGCCAAATCAGGCCATTTCCCCGTCATCCCTCCTCGCTGCCGTTGAACAGGGGAAATTGGGCGGGCTGCGCCGGCTGCGGCAGCCCGAGATGAGCGAAGGCTTGTGCCGTCAGCACCCGCCCGCGCGGGGTTCGCGCGATGAAGCCCTGCTGCAACAGATATGGCTCGATGATCTCCTCGATGGCGTCGCGCGGCTCAGACAGGCCCGCGGCGATCGTCTCGACGCCCACCGGTCCGCCCCCATAGTTCACCGCGATCAAGCGCAAATAGCGGTGATCGAGCGCATCGAGCCCTTTGCCGTCGACCTCGAGCTGCGACAGCGCACCGTCGGCGATCTTGGCATCGACGGCGGCCGCCCCCTCGACGGATGCGAAGTCGCGGACGCGGCGAAGCAGCCGTCCCGCGACCCGCGGCGTGCCGCGGGCGCGCCGCGCGATCTCGCGCGCGCCTTCTTGTGTGAGCGAGAGACCGAGCAGCCGCGCCCCCCGCCGCACGATCTCCTCGAGCTCCTCGACGCCATAGAACTCGAGCCTGATGGGAATGCCGAACCGCTCTCTGAGCGGCGTGGTGAGTAGGCCGGTGCGCGTGGTGGCACCGATCAGCGTGAAGCGCGACAAGTCGATGCGAACCGAGCGCGCCGCAGGCCCCTCGCCGATGATGAGGTCGAGCTGGAAGTCCTCCAGCGCCGGATAGAGGATCTCTTCGACCGCCGGGTTGAGCCTATGGATTTCGTCGATGAAGAGGACGTCGCGATCCTCCAGATTGGTCAGAAGCGCGGCGAGGTCGCCGGCCTTGGCGATCACCGGGCCCGAAGTGGCGCGGAAATTGACGCCGAGCTCGCGCGCCACGATCTGGGCGAGCGTGGTCTTGCCGAGACCTGGGGGCCCGGCGAACAGCACGTGGTCGAGCGCCTCGCGGCGGCCGCGCGCCGCCTCGATGAAGACCCTGAGATTGGCGCAGACCTTGGCCTGGCCGATGAACTCGGAAAGAGTTTGCGGCCTGAGCGAGGTCTCCGCCTGGTCCTCGTCCCGTCGCACCGCTGCCAGCATCCTCTCAGCCATGCGCCAGCTCCTTGAGGCCAAGGCGGATCAGTTCCTCGGCGCGCGCCTCGCGCCCCGCTCTGGCGATGGCCGCGGAGATGGCGGCCGCGGCCTCCCCATGGGCATAGCCGAGATTGGTCAGCGCCGAAACCGCGTCGCGCGCGGCCAGCCCCTCGGGCAGGGCGGCGACAGGGGCAAGTCCGCCTTGAGGCCTGATGGCGGGTGCGAGCGACGGCATCTTGTCTCGGAGCTCGGTCACGATGCGGGCGGCGACCTTGGGGCCTACGCCGGGGGCACGCGCGACCTGCCCTTTATCCTGAAGCGCCACGGCATTGGCGAGGTCGGCCGCGCTGAGCGTGCCGAGCACCGCAAGCGCGACCTTGGCGCCAACGCCTTGCACCGTCTGCAGCGCCCTGAACCAGGCGCGCTCATGCTCGCTGGCAAAGCCGTAGAGTCTGATCTCGTCCTCGCGCACATGGGTGTCGACGGCGAGCGTCACGGTCTCGCCCACCGGCGGCAGGCTGGTGAGCGTACGCGCGCCGACCGTCACCTCGTAGCCCACCCCGCCGACATCGACGATCACGGCGTGAAGCGAGACGGAATCGAGCGTGCCGGTGAGCTTGCCGATCATGGCGCGGCCCTCTCTGCGGCGGCGAGGACTTCGAGCCGCCGCCATGAGCGCGAATGAGCATGAGTGATGGCGATGGCGAGCGCGTCGGCGGCGTCCGAGTTGTCGAAGACCGCGCGCGGCAATAGGCATCTCACCATGGCGCGGATCTGGCCTTTATCGCCGTGCCCGGCGCCGATCACCGTCTTCTTAACGGCGTTCGGCGCATATTCGGCGATGGTGAGCCCGAGCAGCGCCGGCACGAGCATCGCGATCCCCCGCGCCTGGCCGAGCTTCAGGGTGGCGGCGGCGTCGCGATTGACGAAGGTCTGCTCGATGGCTGCCTCCATGGGCTCAAGCCGCGCCAGCACCTCCTGCAACCCATCGAAGATCTGGCGGAGCCTCGCGCCCAGACTTTCGGCATCATCGGAGATGACCGAGCCACAGGCCACGAAGCCGAGCCTGACCCCGTCGGTGTCGATGACCCCCCAGCCGGTGCGCCGGAGCCCCGGGTCGATGCCGATAATACGGACCCAGCCTGTTCTCTCTGTGAAAGCCCCTGTCAGCGCGCTCTCCCACGGATGCCGTATTCAGGACGAATCACTAGGGGATTCTGCCACGCAAACGGGCGGCAAAGTAGCAGCGAGGCTTTATAAGGAACGGAGCAACGCGACTTTCGTTAGGTATTTGGGCGTAGGCTAGAATGGTGGCGGCGTTTCGACGGGGAAACGCCAGGTCGCATACGCCCCGCGAGTAAAGGCGCCGGCAACGGAAGCGAGCATCGCCTGCGCCCCAGTTGAGGGAGCACCACGATGTCTGGTGCAAGCCGTGCACTCGATCCGATCGAGGCCGCGGAGGCCGGGATCGCCGGGTCGAAAAACCTTATGGCGGCTGTGGCCGACGAGCTCAGCCAGCAGCAGCGCTGGCTTGCGCACTATCAGGTCGCCGAAAAGCGGCACGCGCGCCGGGTCAAGTTTCAGGAGCTGACTTACTGGCTCGAGCTCAGGCGGCGGCGCCTGGTGCGCTGGTCGAGTCGGCTCGCTTTGACCTCTCTCCGCGGGGCGCGTGCGGGCGCCGCCTTCTTATGGCGGACGGCCGTTACCCTCGTCGTCATTCTCCGCCGCGTCACGACGGCTTGCGTCACCTGGATTCGCCCAAGAGCTTACGCGCTCGCGCTCGGCATACGGAGGTGGCTAACCGCCTTCTGGAGCTGGACTGTCGCGACCTCTCGCATGCTCGCCCGCGCTTTGCTCAAGGCGGCTTCACTTGGTTTGGCGTGGCTCGCCATGCAATCGCGGGCGCTTGCCATCACTTTGCAGCGATGGGTCTCTGTCGCTTGGACGTGGACGCGCATTAATGCCGCCATTCTCGCGCGTGCTTCTCTCAAGCATGCTTCGATTGCCTCGTCATGGATTGCCGCGACGTCACTGGCGCTTGCCATCGTGCTATGGCGCTGGCTCATCAGAACCTGGAACCGGACTCGCGTGCAGACCCGAATTCTCTCGCGCGCCTCGCTCAAGGGAGCCCAGAGCGCATCGCTATGGATCGGCGCGACGTCGCGGGCCGCCAATGGCACGCTCAAACGCAACCTTTCCGCCGGCGCGGCTTGGACAGGCGCCACGGCCGGGGCCTCGGCGCGCATCTCAGTCGCGGCAGCTTCAGCTGGTTATTCCTGGGCCGCCCTCAACATGAGGGCAATGTCGCACGGCATGCGGCGTACCAAGCCGCAAGCTGACACCGACCACCGGGGCCTTGTGGTCAGGCGATGCACGGCGCTAGTTTGCCTCGAGCCCCGGCGGGCACGACTGCCCGCCATTCGCGCCGGTTGAGCGGCGCCGGCGATCAATCAGCTCGCGTGCGGGCCGCGCATCTCCTTGATCGCGGCCTGAATTCGGCGCCAATCTCCCGCTTGATCCTTCTGGCCTTGCCGCTCGTATTCGGCTGCTCTCTGAGCGGCCTCCAATTCGGCCTTGTCGCCATGCGCGCCGACAAAGCGCCGCGCATAGTCATGAATTGTGCTGCTGTCCATGGACCGTCCTCCTTGCCGATCGAACATTCAGTCTGTTGGCTGGGTTCCTCCACGCCATGAGATAGATCAAGGCGCGCGAAGCGATGAAGGTTCCGCTCCCAGTCCGGCCCTTGCGCGCCTAAGAGTCTTCAGCCTTCGGCAGCTCGACGACTTGCCTTAATCCGCCGCCGGCGCCGTTGGAGATGCTGATCGTGCCCCCGGCACGTTGAATGATCTCCCGCGCGATGGTGAGCCCGAGTCCCGCGCCGCGAATGTCCTGACGGCGGGCAGGATCGGCGCGGAAAAACGGCTCGAACACCTGGCCGAGAAGGTCGGGCGGAATTCCAGGGCCCTCGTCCTCGATGACGATGCGCGCCGTCCCATTCGCCCCCCCGACTTCGACGCGGGCCCTGACGCCGTGCGTCGCCGCATTGATGATGAGGTTGCGCAGAGCCCGATTGAGCGTGAGCCGGCTCGCCCGCACCTTGACGGGCTCAACTGTGGTTTGGGTCACATCGAGATTCTGATCTCTGAGCTCGGCGCCGATCGAGCCGACCAGTTCATCGAGCTGGATCAGCTCCGGCGGCGCCTTGCCCGATTCCTCGCGCACGAGCAGGATCGCGCTGTCGGCGATCCGCTCGAGCTCATCGAGATCGGTGAGCCACCGCGCGCGTTCTTCGTCATCCTCCACGAACTCGGCCCTGAGGCGCATGCGGGTGATCGGCGTGCGGAGATCGTGACCGGCCGCCGCGACGAGGCGCATGCGGCTTTCCATGGCCCGCTTCAAGCGGGAAGAAAGCGAGTTCAAGGCCTTCGCAGTCGCCCTCACCTCGGCCGGACCCCGCTCGGGCAGCGCCGGGAGCGTCCCATCGGGTCCGACGGACTCCACCGCGCTTTCGAGTAAGGCGAGCGGCCGGACCATGCGATTGGCAACGAACACCGCGATCGCCGTAGCGCCGAAGGTGATGAGGAGAAGCCACCTGAGCAGGCCCCTCCAGGGCGCCCCTAGCGGGGGCAAGTCGGTGATCGGCAGCAGCACCCAGCCCCGGCCTTCCACCGGTATCGAAACGACGAGCGGAGCACGCCATCCGTCGCGCGAAACCGTCACGGCAAGGTCCAAATCGCGCGCCGCAAGCGCCTCGCGCAGCCTTCGCGTGACATTTTCCAAGATGCGGCCAGGCGAGCGCTGCGGGACCAGCGAGATGGCATCGCTGCCGTCGTTGACGACGCGGACGAGGGTCTCGACCTGCTGCGCCACGGGGCTGAGAGAGTGCAGGCGTTGCGGCGGCCCGAGCAGGTAGAACAACACGATGGTCAGTAAGCCGACGACCGAGACGATGACAACCACCATAAGCAGGGCGATCTTGGCACGCAGCGTGTTCATGGCACGGAGTCCTGGACCTCGACCTTCGCGGCAAGCTGATAGCCGCCGTTGCGCACCGTCTTGAACAGTTGCGCCGCGCCTCCATCCGACAGCTTGCGGCGGAGCCGGCTGACGAGAACGTCGATGGAGCGGTCGAGCACGTCGCCCTCGCGGCCGCGGGTGAGATCGAGCAGCTGGTCACGCGACAACACCCGGCCTGGCCGCTCGAGGAAGGTCTTGAGCAAATCGAACTCCGCGCCGGTCAACTCGATGTCGCCCCCCTGCGCATCGGTCACGCGCCGCGTTTGCGGATCGGCGGTGAAGCCCTCGAAGCGATAGATCTTCGCCTCGCTTGGCTGCGGAAGCGCCTCGGCGCGGCGGCGGAGCACGGCACGCACGCGGGCAATAAGCTCGCGCGGGTTGAACGGCTTGCCGAGATAGTCGTCGGCGCCGATCTCAAGGCCGATGATGCGGTCGACATCCTCCTTTAGCGCCGTGAGCAGAATGATGGGAACGCTCGAGCGCTGGGCCCGCAGGTCGCGGCACATTTCCAGCCCTGAGCCGTCCGGCAGCATCACATCGAGCACGATGAGGTCGACATGGTTGGTGGCGAGCTTATCGCGCAGCTCGCGGCAGTTTGCCGCCAACAGCACGCGGAAGCCCTGGCTCTCGATGTAACGCGCCAAGAGTTTGCGGATTTCCGGATCGTCGTCGACGACGAGGATGCGCTGGGCGGTGGACGGCATCGGACCCCTGACCTTGACTCTCCCTCTTCTAACGTCGCGACCGGAGTTCAACGAGAGCATTTTTGTGGCGAAAACCAGCGGCTTGGCCCGCGGGAAACATTTCGACACGAAATTGCCCCGGCGAGCAATGTTCGGACACATCAAGACCAAGCGGCGCAAACTTCCCCACCTAGAGCTGAGCGTCTAGCAACAGTTCAAGGACGCATCGATATGAACATCCCCAAATTTGTCCCCTTCCTGGTTGTGGCGATACTGGGCATCTCCGGTCTCGCGCTCCTTACCTCGGCCTGGGGCGAACCCTCCGGCGGAATGACGCCGCGGCCCTGGCATCATGGCAAGATGGAGAGATGCAGCGCCGGTCATCCGGGTCACGGCTCTATGGACCGCATGCATGGGCGGCGCGGTCCCCACGATGTCGCCGCGAGACTGAGCGCGATCGAGACGGAAATCGGCATCCGCGCCAACCAGCTCGATGCGTGGCGCGATTTCACCGATGCCTTGCTCGCGGTGGCCAAGCGTCCGCCGCGCCCTGATGCGTCATCGACCGAGAAGAAGGAGCCGTTCGACCTCGCCCAACGTCTGGCCGATCGCGCCATCGCTCGCGGCAAGAGCGGGGAAGAGTTGCAGAAAGCGATCGAGGCTCTCCGCAGCAAGCTCACGCCGGAGCAGCTCGACAAGGTCGCCGAACTCGAAGCGAAATTCCGCGCCCGTCACCGGCACGGGCCGAGACCGGAGTCCAATTCGCCTTCGCCCGATCAGGGCGACAAGCCTGGCGCCGACGCGCCGAATGAATCCGACGACGCCCCCCCTTCGTCGGAGCAATGAGGCAACAAGGGGCGGCGGCGCGAGCCGCCGTCCCCCCCTTTGTCGCTTTTCAAGGACCAATCCGCTGAAAGCCTGAACGCCGGGGCAACAGGCGGGAAGAAATGGCACCAATTGTTGCCAGAAAACGCCCGTCACGCGCTTGAAACCTGCTTCACTTCAAATATCTAATCCCTTGTTGGCGATCCATTGCGTGGCCCCGTTCATCCCGGTCCGAGGGCCGCGGGTTGCGGGTGTCATGGAGTTCGATCACATGTGGACCGAACAGAACGCAGCGGGCCTGGCGTTGAGCGGCGAGCCTGCTCTTCCGCGGAACCTCTTGCTGCGATCGCTGCCCCGCCGGGACTTGGAGCGACTATGTCCCTTGCTGCACAGGGTCACCCTCACCCCTAGACGGGTCCTGCAGCACGCCGGAGTTCCGATCGAGCATGTCTACTTCATCGAGGAAGGGCTCTTGTCCGTCCTCGCCAGCGCCGACGAACGGAACACCGTTGAGGTATGGTTGATCGGCCGGGAGGGTGCGGTAGGAATCCCTGCCCTCCTCGGGGTAACAGCCTCCCCGCTTCGGCAATTTGTGCAAATCGGCGGCAGCGCGCTGAGGATCGGCGTCGAAGACCTCAATCGCGCCATGTCTCAGAGTCCGCAGCTGCGCGCGGTACTACACAGCTACCTGCACGTTGCCTTGATGCAAAGCTCGCAGTCCGCGGCGTGCAGTCTTAGTCACTCGCTACTGCAGCGCCTGGCGCGCTGGCTGCTCACGGCGCAAGACCGAAGCGACCGGGACGAACTTCCGATCACGCAAGACCTGCTCGCGCGGAGCCTTGGGGTTCGGCGCGCCACGGTGTCCGAGGCCTTCAAGCCGCTCGAAGGCCGGGGGATTTTCGCCAGAGAGCGAGGCTTGATCAGAATTCTGGACCGCACTCTACTGGAGCAAATCGCTTGCCGATGCTACCGCATCATGCGCCTAAGGCGGGACACGCCGGAGCGAGCCGAGACGGGACGAGGTCCCCTCTACGGGCTGTCCGTTCTTTGTGCTCTCCTTGAAATTGAGTTGCTGGCCCAGTGAAGGTGCCCGGGCTATCCCGGGCACCTCGCGGGAAGCCTATTCGACGACACCTTTGCACTTCGACGCGTCGTTACGGACCTCATCCAAGGCTTTCTTGGCGGCATCCATCGAATCGTAGCCGCCGGTCTCGCCGATAACGGTCTTACCAACGCCCGGCTTTCCATAAATCACCGAGCAATTACCGACTGTGTCGACCGTCATAAAAACTTTCTCTGCCGCCAAGGCCGGAGTTGCCAGTCCGATCACCAACAGGCTCGCGACAACGCATTTTTTCATTTCAGCATTTCCTCCACTATTTGGGATGCCCCGCGTCGTCATGGATATGGGCTCTCCCCTTTGGAGGGACAGGGGAGCGCGGCTGAGATCGGTACGGTAGTTGACGAAGTTTGGACCTGCGCCGCATCGGCGCCTGACTCACATAGGGACTGCGTTGGCGAACAGCCGCTCGCCCCATTCATAGAGCGGCCGCTTGAAGTCCGACTCGGTGTGGATGCCTTTCCCTTTGCGCTCGGTCCATTTGCGGCCGTAAGTGTCGAACGGGAAGTGCCGGATGTAGTAGTCGCAGGTCTCCTCCCAATGCTCGACCGAGAGCGATTTGCCGTAATGCTGGCAGTAGAGATCGGTCCTGACCTGGCTCATGCCGCGGGGCGTGCGCCCATCGCCTTCGGCGAAGACGATCTCCGGCCGGTTGCGCCACAGCATCAGAATGTCCCGCTGCTCGGGACCGTAGAACCGCCGGAAGTCCAATAATTCGCGGTCGGAGGTGTAGGGCGCGTGATCCTCGGGAGTCATGTAGGCGTCGAACAGCTTGACCCTTATGGCATCGCAGCCGTCCGGGCCGAGGCCCTGGACGAAGCCGTGCAAATCTCCCGTGACGCGCTCGTCGGGGTCGAAGCACAGCATCCAGTCATGCGGCAGCTCTGCGCGGGCCATCTCGAGCAGCAAACCGCGATGCCGTCCCTCGGCGAGCTTGCGCGCAGCAATGTCCTCTTCCCAGGACTGATTGGCCACAATCAGCGCGACCTTGGGATGAGCGCGAAGAATCTCCACCGTCGCATCGGTGCTCGCATCGTCATAGGCGAGGATCGCATTGACGTGGCGGCCGAGGTAATCGAGCGTGTCGGGCAGGAGGAGAGACTCGTTGCGGACGCGCGTCATGCCGACCAGGAGATGCTTCCGGCCGAGCAGCCCTTTGTTGCCGGTGATGATCCGCTCGCTGTCGCGCAGCTGCCAATTGCCTGAGTAGGTTGCGCTCACCGGATAGGCCCTCGAAGACGATCTGTGCACGCGGTGCAGGGAAGACTTTCAGCTCTCCGCTACTCTGACGAGGCCAGTCCCCGCCAGATCGAGCTTGCGCGGTGGCGTACCGACGCCCATAGTGATCGGCACCTTCAGGCTTAGTAATAGGCGCGGACTTAGATCGACGGCAAGATTATCGCGCCGACGACGGGCACGACGTCTCTTTCCCGAAATCTCAAGGCGCCGAGCGGAGGGGCCGAAAGGGCCGCCGCCACGACCTTGACGACCGCTTTGCACAGGGGGGCCTGATCTAAGCCATCATCCCCCGCGTCTGGCCTGCCCATCGCGCCGCTGGGTCAACCCAGGGATCGCGCCAACCTCGGAGACAACATGCAGCACCTGGGTTTTTTCCAGCGCGGCGGACCCTATCCCTTGAAGGTGATAGCGGAAGCGATCGGCGCCGAACTCGGCGATGGCTGCGACGGGGAACGAAAGATCGACGATCTGCGTCCGCTCCATCAGGCAACGCAAACCCATCTCACCTTTTGTTCCAGCCGCAAATATGCCGGCCAGCTCGCGGAAACGCTTGCTGCCGCTTGTCTCATCAAGCGCCGGGACGCCAGTCTCGTGCCTGAGGGGGCAGCGGCGGTCATGACTGATACGCCGCATCGCGCTTTCGCCATGGCCGTTGGGCTGCTTTATCCCGAAGCCCTTCAGCCGACCGCCACGGCAGCAGCGGCGAACGCGCAAGGACAGCTCGTCCATCCGACCGCAGAGATTGCCGAAGGGGTTACTCTCGAGCCCGGGGCCATCGTCGGTCGGGAGGCGCGGATCGGCGCCGGCACGACGATCGCCGCAGGTGCCGTCGTCGGCTATCGCGTCTTCGTGGGACGGAACTGCTATGTCGGCCCGGGCGCGACCGTGACCCATGCCCTGATCGGCGACCGCGTGATCCTTCATGCCGGCGCGCGCATCGGGCAGGACGGATTTGGCTATGCCATGAGTGGCGAGGGACACTACAAGGTCCCGCAGGTCGGCCGGGTTATTATCGGGGACGACGTCGAGATCGGAGCCAATTCGACCATCGATCGCGGCTTTCTCATGGACACCGTAATCGGCGAAGGAACCAAGATCGACAACCTGGTGCAGATCGCTCACAACGTCGTCATCGGCCGCCATTGCGTCATCGTCTCCCAGTCGGGAATCGCCGGGTCGGCGCAGCTCGGTGATTTTGTCATCATGGGCGCTCACTCCGGTGTTGTGGAACACGTCAAGATTGGCGACGGTGCGCAGATTGCCGGCATGGCCCATGTCAAGGATGACGTCGTGGCTGGCGCCCGCATGGGCGGAACGCCGGCCCGCCCCTTCAGGGAGTGGGCCCGCGAGGTTGCGGCAATCAAACAGTTAGGCAAGAACGGCCGCTCGCCGCAAGCCTAGCTGCGACCTGGGCGCACCGCCGACGCACGGCCTCTTGGCCGGCCCTGTAGAAGCCTGCGCGAAAAAGCGTGCTACAATTGCACCGTATTAGCAGGTGCAGCTCACATGGTGGAAAGCGTTTGGCGACGGCGGGCACCCGTCTGGCTGAGAATCGTGACCGGTATCCTGTTCTTTCCCGCCCTTTGGTTCGCCCTCGCCGTGAGCGTGTGGGCGTTACTTGAATTTCTGGAGGCCACGGACCGGGCCCCAGGCTGGCCGTTTTTAGTGGCCGGCGTTGCCGCAGGCCTTGCGACCTGGGTCATAGCTCGGAGGTCCTCCACCCCCCATCGCCGTAGCGCTGGTTGGTGCTGGCATTGTTCACCCTGCGCTGGATCTTATCCATAATCTGGAAGGTCGTTGAGGCCTTGCCGCCGGAAGTCTAGTCGAGACTTGGACCCACGGTCGCTGAGTCGGAATCTGAAGTGTGCTATAGTTGCATTGTCCTAGCAGGTGCAGCTCACATGGCGGAAAACGTTTGGCGAAGGCGAGCACCCCTTTGGCTCCGCATCGTGGCCGGGATTCTGCTCCTGCCGCTTCTCGGTCTGGCCGTCTTTTTCGTTGCTGGCGTCCTTGGCTTGGACACCCCTCTCGTGTGGATTCTCCCAATCGCCGCCGGCCTTGCTTGGTTGATCGCTCATAGGGCGCCAACCCCGATCGCAGCCGTCTTGTTGGTGCTGGGGCCACTTGGTTCCGCCTTGATACTTTACCAGGTGCACCGCACGTTTGAGGGCATCAGCGGTCAGCTTGACCAAGCTCCTGATCCGCAAGCGGCAGCTCCCGCGCCGCAACCTGGAGCCGACCATAGCTACCCCTACGAAAGTCACGCTAACGAGGCCACCAATGGCCAGGGGCAAATGGCACCACCAGAGGCCGAAGCGCCCGGGCCCGATCTCGGTGCGCCGAGCGGCGCCGGAGGTTCTGCCGCTAAGCCGACACTTCCAGAGTTTCCGTGGCCGCCGCCTGCGGCCTCGGCGTCCTACGTGCTGCCTGACAGGCTCTTAGAGAGCTACCGCACGTTTGGCGACATTACCGGGGCGATCCTCGCGGCGCTCGAGCACAACGGCTATGTCGAACGGAGCTTCTTCCGCACCGCGCCCGGCGGCGTGGCGCTGGTTACGCGACTCGAACGCATCAACGACGACGGTTCGCCTTCGGCCGAGTACGAGCGCTGGCCGGCAGGCGCGCAACGCCAGGACTCGACTCGCGGCCTGCTGGACTTCTTGCAAGGATTATTCTTCGTCGATCCCGGACACTACCGCGTGATCGTCTTCGTCCTTCAGGATGTTCCCTTCTCCCAATCTGCCGAGGCGATCACAGCGCAGCAGGCGCACGCATGGCTCGCGAGCGGCGCGAATATCTTGTCGCCCGAAATCGCCGTACTTCCGTTTACTGGCGGCCACGTCACTGTTCTGATTTACGAGTTCGCGAGCGACGGCAGTAAAGTGCAGGTCGTCACAAGCCAGCTCACCGGCCGGCAACATCTCGAAAAGGCCGGACTGCTTACCGTTCTCGACAAGGTCCAATGACTGGTCTCGCGCTGGCTCCGTCGTGGCAAAGAGAGTCTTCATCAGCTACCGCCGCAAAGACACAGACGACGACGCCAGGTCGTGTATAACTCCAGCATCTGAAGCGTAAGGTACGACGAGATGGCTGCTTCAAGTTTTTGGCGTGGCCTGGCGCCGGTTTGGTTGAGAATCCTGGCCGGTCTTCTGCTCTTCCCTCTTCTCTGGCTCGGCCTCGAACTGCTCGCGCATGGGCTGCTGCCTGTAGCCCTCGCTGACAGACTGGCAGAGTTCTTGATCCTTTTGACCATAGTTGCCGCGGGGATTGCCGCCGCATTCTTAATCCGAAAATCCTCAATGCGCGGCGCCATAGTTATGTCGTCTCTGGCCTTGTTTGCCTATGCCATCGGGTCGCTCACAATGATAAGCGCGCAGCTGCCGGAAACGGCACCCGGGGCTGGCGATTCCTTCTCCTTCAAGATCCCGCCCGACGGGGCCGATAGTCACCTCGCGGCCCCTAATGAAGCCTCCCCGGAGCCCGAAACACCAGCTGTGAGTGGTAGCCTTCCAGAGTTTCCGTGGCCACCGCCTGCGGCCTCGGCGTCCTACGTGCTGCCTGACAGGCTCCTCGACGGCTACCGCACGCTTGGCGACGTTACTGAGGCGATCCTTGCGGCACTCGAGCAGAATGGCTATGTCGAGCGGAGCTTCTTCCGCACTGAACCCGGCGGCGTGGCGCTTGTTACGCGGCTCGAGCGCATCAACGACGACGGTTCGCCTTCGGCCGAGAATGAGCGATGGCCGGCAAGCGTGAAACGCGATGAGGCAACTCGCACCCTGTTCGAGTTCTTGCAAGGACTGTTCTTCGTCGATCCCGGCCATTACCGCCTCATCGTCTTCGTCCTTCAGGACCTCCCCTTCGCCCAATCTGCCGACACCATCACCGCCGAGGAGGCGCGCGCATGGCTGACGAGCGGCGTGAATGTTCTGTCGCCGCAAATCGCCAAGCGTCCGTTTAATGGTGGCCATGTCACCGTTCTGATCTACGAGTTTGCGAGCGACGGCAGTAAAGTGCAGGTGGTCACAAGCCAGCTGACTGGCAAGCAGCATCTCGAAAAGGCCGGACTGCTTATCGTTCTCGACAAGGTCCAATGACTGGTCTCGCGCTGGCTCCGTCGTGGCAAAGAGAGTCTTCATCAGCTACCGCCGCGAAGACACCGGCTCCGCCGCCGGGCGGGTCTATGACCGCCTCGCGCGCCTCTTGCCGAAGTCGAACCTCTTCTTCGACGTGAACACCATCGGCGGTGGCGAGGATTTCGTGCGAAGAATCGAGTCGGAGATCGGCCGCAGCGACGTAGCCCTCGTTTTCATCGGCGATAAGTGGCTGGAACCGGCCCATCCGCCGGGCAGCGGACGGATTTGGGAACAAGACGACTTCGTGCGTGCCGAGCTCAGAGCAGCCTTGGGCCGGCCCATGCTTATCTTGCCGATCCTCGTCGCCGGCGCGCGCATGCCGAAACCGGAGCAATTGCCGGAGGACGTGCGAGCCGTCACCGGCAGGAATGCGCTGCCTCTTCGCCACGAAAGCTTCGACGGCGACACGGAGAGCATCGTGGCGGCGGTGTTGGGCGTGTCAGCGAAGGACCGTGCGTGGGAAGACAAGGGCACACTTAGGACAAAGATCGGCTACGGGGTCGGCGGCGCAATCGCGGCTGCTGCACTCCTGCTCGTCGCTGCCCTCGTGCACTTTTGGCTGCTCGCGCGTCCGTTTTCCGCCTCTATCGGCGGGCCGCTCACGACATTGCTGTTGATCGGTGGAATGACGTGCGGGTTTTGGCTGGGGCTACGCTATGAGGCACGCAAACGGAAATTCCGATAGTGCCTCAACGGCTCATGCAGAGCGGTCTTGCTCAGATTCGATCGGACAAAACACGGTCTGCTTCTGGCCGACCCCCTTGAGCGCGAACGCCCCGAGATTTCGCAACTCATGCTCCGACAGACGGAGTTGGAAGGCATCCGACAAGAGCAGGCTTTGGTCGAGCCTGCCGCAGAGATCGGCGATGCGTGAGGCGAGATTCACGTCGCGGCCGATGACGGTGTAGTCAAGGCGCGCGCCGGAGCCGACATTGCCGTAGGCGGCGTTGCCGAAATGGAGCGCGATGCCCACCTCGAAACGGGCCGGGCCGTCCCTCTTGTCGTTGCGCCGCAGGACCTTGAGCAGGGCGGCCCGGGCCGCGGCGAAGGCACGCATGCAGGCCTCGATGTCCCCGCTCTCGCCGGCGCGGAAGATCGCCAAAATCCCGTCTCCCATGAATTTCAGCACTTCGCCGCCCCGCTCGTCGATCGGCGGCACGATGCAGTCGTAATACTCGTTGACCAGCGCCGTGGCGGCCTCTTCGGACAGGCGCGAGGTTAAGCCGGTGAAGTCCCGCATATCGGCGAACAGGATCGCGGCGCGAATGCGCAGCACCTCGCCGCGTCTCACGTCACCAGAGAGAATCCTGAGATGCGGCTCGTCGCCGACATACATGCGCATCACCTCGCGCATGACACGCTGGAGCGCCAGCACCTCCTGAAGCGCTGCCAGCGTTGGGAAGATCGACCTGAGCACGGCAACGTCCTGATCGGAGAACCCGTTCGGGGCGCGCGTGGCGAAGGTGAAGCCGTTATGCATGCCATTCGGCAGCACGACCGGGGCGGCGATGTGGTGCGTGTAGCCGGCAGCCTTGAGCGGCGCGACGATGTCAAAGGCATCGTCCGGCGTGTCAGGCAGCCAGGTGAAGATCCAATCGTTGAGGCGATGGGCTTCCGCCAGAGGCCGCTTACCGCTCGCGTCGGAGCCCCGTTCGTGCGCGTAGATATATTCCCGGGCGGAACTGCCGAACTCCCAAATGCGGGCATTGGCCGCGCGCTCGGCATGTCTTAGCTCGACCGCGCTGGTTGCCCGGTCGATGGGTACGCCCGCGTCGCGCAGCATGAGGGAGACCACCTCCAAGATGATATTGGGGTCGCCGACCTCGCGCGCCTCGCCGAGCAGCCAATCGCGCACCGCAAGCGACTGGCGCAGCCTCTCGTTGGAAAGGATTGTTGCGGGCTCCGGTGTAGGAAGGGCCATTGTCACCACCGTGGAGTCTGCCCGTGATCAACCTCAAGCGCTGAGGCGCTCCAGCACTTCGTCGGCGATCTCGAAATTGGCGTAGACCTGCTGCACGTCGTCTGAGTCTTCGAGAGCGTCGATCATGCGGATCAGCTTCTGCCCCGCCTCCTCGTCGGCCGGCACGGTGTTCTTCGGCCGCCAGAAAATATGCACGGCGCGCGGCTCGCCGAAGCGCGCCTCAAGCGCCTTGGCGACATGGTGCAGCTCGTCGGGATGGCAGTAGACCACATGGCCCTCGGCGCTCGATTCGCAATCCTCGGCGCCGGCCTCGATCGCCGCCTCGAGCATCGCTTCAGCCGTCGCCTTGCCCGCGTCGAACTCGATGGCGCCGAGCTTGTCGAAATTGAACGACACGGCACCGGTTTCACCCAAATTGCCGCCGAACTTGGTGAAGATCGAGCGCACCTCGCTCGCCGTGCGGTTGCGATTGTCGGTGAGCGCCTCGACGATCACGCCGACGCCGCCCGCGCCGAAGCCCTCGTAACGCACCTCCTCGTAATTGGCTCCGCCGGCCTCCTGGCTCTTCTTGATGGCGCGCTCGATATTGTCCTTGGGCATGTTCTGGGCGCGCGCCGCCACCACCGCGGTCCTGAGCCGCGCGTTCATGGCGGGGTCGGGCAGGCCCATCTTCGCCGCCGCGGTGATCTCCCGCGCAAGCTTGGAGAAGAGCTTCGAGCGCTTCTTGTCCTGGGCCCCTTTGCGGAACTGGATGTTCTTGAATTTCGAATGGCCGGCCATGGCCCCGCATCCTTCTTGGTTAGCGGCCTTATAGGCGGGCGCTCCCGCAAAATCCAGAGCAGGTGCCCCGTGCATGGAACGCAAGCTGCCCTTAGCGAAGCGTTAACCGTAACGGCCCGACCCTGAGGATTCGAGATTCGCGACCGCTCGCCGGCATGAGTCGAAAGGGGGCCATCCATGAAGCAGATCCCGAAGCCGACCGCGACCAAAGCTCAGGACCAGGTGATGCCGGCGCTGACCCTGGCGGAACTCTGCTCCGAGGCTGCCGATCATGTCGCCAAGGCGCGGCTATCGCTGTTCGACGAAAGCGCCGATGCCGATCGCGCGCTGCTGCATCTCGACGAAGCCATCTTCTGCCTGAAGCGCCTCCTGGCCCATGGCCGGTCCGGCGTCAACGGCGCGCGCACGAGCCTTCCCTCGGTTTAAGCTTCACCGTGCCAGAAGGCTGGCTCCGTCTGCGACAGCCTGCCGCCGAGTCTGAGCGGCGCGATGGCACGCGCTAACCCCGTCTGATCGTCCACATCGATGGCCACCCCGCACAATGTGGCTTCGCCGAGCGACGGCGCAAACCGCCCGCTTGGGATCTTGGTGAGGAAGCGTTGCAGCGGCTCCTCCTTGTCCATGCCGAGCACCGAATCGAAATCCCCGCACATGCCGGCGTCGCTGATATAGGCGGTGCCATTGGGGAGGATCTGCTCGTCGGCCGTCGGCACATGGGTGTGCGTGCCGATCAACGCGCTGATGCGTCCGTCGACGAAATAACCCATGGCTTCCTTCTCCGAGGTCGCCTCGGCGTGGAAGTCGATGAGGATGGCGTCGGCGCGGGCTTTCAGCCCGCAAGCATCGAGCTCCCGCTCCACGGCGCGGAAGGGGCAGTCTAGATCGGCCATGAACACGCGCCCTTGCGCGTTGATTACCAGCACATCGGCGCCGTTCTTGGCCTTGAACAGGCCGGCGCCTTTGCCTGGCGTGCCAGGAGGGAAATTGATGGGCCGGAGCAAACGGTCCTGGCGCTCGATGAAGACCAGCGCCTCGCGCTGGTCGAAGACATGGTTGCCCATCGTCACCACATCGGCGCCGGCGTCGAACAGCTCGATGAGGATCGGTTCGGTGATGCCGAAGCCGCCGGCGGCGTTCTCCCCGTTCACCACCACGAAGTCTAGGGCGTAACGCTCGCGTAAGGCCGGCAACCGCTCGATGACAGCCTCGCGCCCGGATCGGCCGACCACGTCACCCAGAAACAGAATACGCATACAGGCCGCCGATCCACGTCGCCCGCCAGGGGCCAATTCCAGAGGCGTCAATATAGAATGGCGGCACGCGCCGCCAGCGTCCTTGGCTTAAGGCGGAGGAGACGGTTAGCGGCAGGGTTAGAATAATAATGGCAAGGCCGCGATGGCCGTCGGAGCGTAGACCCCGGATTTCCCTACATATGTAGGTGGGCGCCAAGTGACGGAGACCACGGTCCCCGCCAGGGTCGGCTCCCTTAGGATCTTATAGGGCCCTGGGATTGTGCTCCTAACGCACCTCGCAGCCTGCCGTCTCGACTATAGCGAGGGAAATGGATTAATGCGACTGCCCGAAGCTTAGGACCGTTTCGCGGCGCTGACCGGCATCTGGACATCGCTCCCGAATCGCTCGTTCAGCATTTCCAGCCGCTCCGCCACGGCGCTGACCCGCTGGGCGAGGTCGGCCTGCAAGGACTTCGTCGATTCGTCGGCGACCGACCTGTCGCGGCGGACCTCGGCGAGCGATGTCTTCAACTCCTGCATCTGGCGCCTCAGCTCCCACAATTCGTCGGTGACGAGAAGCGACGCCATCAGGATCAGCCGGTCGTCGCCGACCTGGCCGAATTTCCGCTTCATGGTGTCGACATGGGAGCCGAGATATTCGGCCAGCGCGATGAGATGAGTCTCCTCGCCCTCACCGCATTCGAGCCGATAGGTGCGGCCGTTCAAGGTTACGCTGACTTGACCCATGACCCACCCCCGCTTGGCAGACTTATCCCGGCACTGCCGGCATGATCTACCCCGGCACGGCCGGCATCAAGTCCTTGATCGTCTCCATCACGGCCTCGAGCCGGTCGGAGACCTCCTCGTTGGCGGTCTTGAGGCGGCGCACGCGGTTCTTCTCGGCCTCGAGGTCGCGGAGAAGCCTGTCGCGCTCCTCGCTCAGAAAACGGACCTGCTCCCTGAGTTCCGCGACGGAAACGCCGTCCTCTGCTTTGGCGAAGACCTGCCGCAAGCAGGTCTCGAGCTGGTCGACCGCAAAATCGAGCCGCTCGGCGGCCTGTTCCAGAGCGTCAGGTTGACTCATCGCGCTGAACCTCCCCGCACGCCGCCCTTTTCCAGCTGGATATCAAGCTGCTGGACCCACGGTTTAATGTCAATGTGGTGACGGCGCGGCCGATCTTCAACAACTGTGGACCTCCCTTATCGGTTCCAGCCCACAGATTGACAGTGCCGCGAGCCGTGTGATTTGAGACAGACGCAATTAATGTCTGGTCAACGCGAGCGACGCGGCGGGAGCCCGTGATCATGGCCGAAGTCAAGCATCGGTGCCGGCTCTATTTGCAGTTTCCGGCGCAACCTTCGGCATTGATCGAAGCTCAACTCGCGCAAGCCGTCGCGGGCGCCGATACAGCTTGCGTTTTGATTTGCCCTGACGAATCGCCAATCGACCAAATCCATGCCGGGCGCCTGGTCGACCTGGTGCAGGGTCGTGGCCTCGCCTGTCTGATCGAGAACGATATTGAGCTTGCCGAGCGCCTGGGCGCCGACGGCGCGCACATCGAAGCCGACCCTGCCGCCTACACCCAGGCACGCGAGCGTCTCGGCGCGAGTGCGAGCATCGGCGCGGGATGCGGCCTGAGGCGCCATGACGCCATGCTGCTTGCCGAGATGGGCGCCGACTACGTCGCCTTCGGTCCTGACCCCGGGAGCGATATCGACGCGATCGATCAGTGTGCTGATCTTATTGCCTGGTGGGCCGGGATTTTCGTTGTGCCTTGCGTCGCCTGGAACGTCGACAGTGCCGCGGAAGCGGCCAGGCTTGCGGCGCTCGGCGCGGATTTCATTGCGCCCTCCCTCAAGATTTGGCGCGACGACGAAGCGCCAAGGCTTATCGCCGAGATCGATAGTGCCATCCGTCAGGCCAGGAGGGCTGCGTGAACGCTTTCAGGGTGCGCGTCGCCATCATGGCCGCGGTGTTGGCGCATGCGCTTGCCACCACGGCCGCCGGCGCGACGGAGAGCCCTTCCTATGCCGCCTATTCCCAAGGCCGCTACCTGACGGCGCTCAAGCTCGCCGAGGAAGAGGCCGCGAAGGGCTCCAAGGAAGCCTTCACGCTGATGGGCGAGATCTATGCGGAGGGGCTCGGCGTGGCCCAGGACTTCAGCAAGGCGGCCGACGCCTATGCCAAGGCCGCCGATCTCGGCGACGCCAATGCCCAACTCTCGCTCGGGCTTATGGTTGCCGAAGGCGTCGGCGTTAAGAAGGACCAACGCATTGCCGCCGATCTTTTCGAGAGGTCGGCACAAAGCGGCAATCCTGCGGCGCAGTACAACCTGGCCCTCATTTATGTGCACGGCAAAGGGCGCCCCACGGACGAAGCGAAAGCCGCCGGATGGATGCAGAAGGCCGCCGAGCAGGGAAACCCTCAAGCCCAGTACGATCTCGGCGCCTTCTACCAGTTCGGCCGCGGCGTACCCATCGACAAGGCCAAGGCGGCGGAATGGACGGGGCGCGCGGCGGATGCCGGCTTGCCGGAAGCCCAGGTCGAATACGGCGTGATGCTGTTCAAGGGCCAGGGCGTCGCCGTGGACGAGAGCCGCGCCGCCAAGCTGTTCCGCCTCGCCGCCGAGCAAGGCAATCCCGTCGGTCAGAACCGGCTCGCCCGTCTCTACGCCAACGGCGTGGCGGTCAAGGCCGACCCCGTTCAAGCCGCGAAATGGCATTTGCTGTCGCGCGCCGCGGGCGTGAGCGACTTCTCTCTCGATATCGTGCTGTCCAAGCTCACCAAGGAAGAACGGGCTCAAGCCGAGAAGGCGGCCGAGGATTGGCGCAACGGGCGACTGAGCGAATAGACAGGTCTGCCGCCCTTGACAGCGGCAAGGCCGCACGTCTAAAGGCGGCCACCCAGTTTTTTCTAAGGCATTCCATGAAAATCAACGGCAACGAGATCAGGCCTGGCAATGTCATCGAGCACAAAGGCGCTCTTTGGGTCGCGGTGAAGACGCAAGCCGTGAAGCCCGGCAAAGGGCCGGCCTACGCGCAAGTCGAGCTGAAGAACGCCATCGACGGCACCAAACTCAACGAGCGCTTCCGCTCCTCGGAGACGGTCGAGCGCGTGAGGCTGGAGCAGAAGGACTATCAGTTCCTCTACGCCACCGGCGACATGCTCACCTTCATGGACACCGATACCTACGAACAGATCGAGATCCCTGCCGCCCTCCTGGAGGAACGCGCGGCCTTCCTGCAAGACGGCATGAAGGTGACGGTCGAGAGCCATGAGGGAAGAGCGATCGGCATAGCGCTGCCCGACCAGGTGACGCTCAAAGTGGTCGAGGCCGAGCCGGTGGTGAAGGGACAGACCGCGGCCTCGTCCTACAAGCCGGCGATGCTCGAGAACGGCGTGCGCGTGCTGGTGCCGCCCTTCGTCGGGGTCGGAGAACGCGTGGTGGTCGATACCAACGAGCTCACCTACGTGCGCCGCGCCGACTAGCACCGATGCCGGGGCATTCCCGCGACAGCGGGAATCCAATAAAGGGTGACGCTGGTCGTTTGACAACGAAGCTTGCCGACTGCTGGATGCCCGCCTGCGCGGGCATGAACAAGAGACTGCACCATGCCTGCCTCGGCCCTGATCACCGTCATGCTCGCCGCTGCCCGCAAAGCGGGCCGCAGCCTTGCACGCGATTTCGGCGAGGTGGAGCAGCTCCAGGTCTCGCTCAAAGGTCCTGCCAATTTCGTGAGCGCCGCCGACACCCGCGCCGAGGAGATCCTCTACACCGAGCTGATCCGCGCTCGGCCAGGCTACGGTTTCCTCATGGAGGAACGCGGAGAGGTAGAAGGCGCCGACCGCACTCATCGTTGGATCGTCGATCCTCTCGACGGCACCACCAATTTCCTGCATGGCATCCCCCATTTCGCCATCTCCATCGCGCTCGAGCGCGAGGGCGATTTGGTGGCGGGACTGATCTTCAATCCGGCCAATCAAGAAACCTTCACCGCGGAGAGGGGCAAGGGCGCCTATCTCAACGACCGCCGCCGCCTCAGGATCGCGGCGCGGACGGAGCTTTCGGCGTCGGTAATCGGCACCGGCATCCCCCATAGCGGCCGGCCCGAGCACGATCTCTTTCTCGAGGAGCTCCGGGCCGTCATGGCGGCATCCGCCGGGGTGCGGCGCCTGGGCGCCGCTTCGCTCGACTTGGCCTGGACCGCGGCCGGTAGGCTCGACGGCTTCTGGGAGCGCAATCTGCGGCCCTGGGATCTCGCCGCCGGCATCGTCATCCTGCGCGAGGCAGGCGGTTATGTCAGCGACGCCGAAGGCAAGGATGGCATATTGGAGAAGGGAAACATCGTCGCCGGCAACGAGGCGATCCACCGACATCTGCTCAAGCTTCTCAAGACGGCAGGCGCCGAGCGGGACGTTGCCGCAACGCCACGAGCCTGAGGGAGCCGCCTTGTGGCCCTGCTCCGCCAAGGGCCAAGAGGGCTTGTCCGCCCTGAGGTTGCCGTTTTGCCTGTCATAGTATTCGGTTAATCTCGGAGCCGCTTCGTGCGCCCGACTCACAAAGACGGCATCTGATGGCACCCGTCACGTACAAGGTCAAACTCACGCGCCCCCAGGTCTTTCTCTGGCGCATGAGCCTGTTTCTAATCCTGGCCCTGCTGCTTGCGATTATCCTCGACGGCCAGACGGGCCAGCTCAGGGCGAGCTTCATGGCCAATCCCGGCCTGAACGCTCTCATCATCGGCGTGCTCCTGGTCGGCATCGTCTATGCGTTCCGCCAGGTGCTGAGGCTCTATCCCGAGATCAACTGGGTCAATAATTTCCGCATCTCCGATCCCGGCATCACCTCGGACAAGACCACGCCCGTGCTGCTCGCGCCCATGGCCACCATGCTCAGGGACCGCACCGGCCATCTGTCGCTTGCCACCGGAGCGATGCGCTCGCTGCTCGACTCGGTCGCCTCCCGTCTCGAAGAGCAGCGCGAGACGACGCGCTACCTGGTCGGGCTTCTCATCTTTCTCGGCCTGCTCGGCACGTTCTGGGGGTTGCTGCAAACGGTGAGCACGGTCGGCACCACCATCGGCACGCTCGACACCAATGCCGGCGACAATGTGCTGCTGTTCGATCAATTGAAGGAAGGTCTGGCCGGCCCGCTCAAGGGCATGGGCACCGCCTTCTCCGCCTCGATGTTTGGGCTCTCGGGCTCCCTGATCCTAGGCTTTCTCGACCTTCAGGCCGGCCACGCTCAAGGACGCTTCTATAACGAGCTCGAGGATTGGCTCTCCGGCATCACCGAGCTGCAACTGGCCGACGCGCCGGGCGCAGCCAGCATGGCGCCACAAGTCCGCTTCGCCCTGCTCGACATGCAGCGCTCGCTCGCCGACCTCAACGACAAGGTCGAGCTCAGAATGCTGAACGACAACACCGGCGACGCGGTCAAGGACCTCGCCGCCGGCGTGGACAAGCTGATCCGGCAGATGCGCGCCGAGCAGAAGGTCGTGCGCGAATGGGCCGACGAGCAGGCCCAGCAGCAGCATGAGCTCGCCACGGTGCTCCGGCAGATCACCGACAAGGCGAAGCTGCCGGCGCGCGAGGAGCGCAAATAATGTCTTTGGCGCGCGCCCGCCGCGGACGTTACCAGGCCAATTACTGGCCTGGCTTCGTCGACATGCTCTCCACCCTGCTGCTGGTGGTGACCTTCCTCATGGCGCTGTTCATGCTCGCCAACTTCGTCGTCACCCAGGCCGTGAGCGGCAAGGACACGATGTTGTCGCGGCTGAACCGTCAACTGGCCGAGCTCACCGAGCTGCTCGCGCTTGAGCGCTCGAAGAAGGAATCGGTCGAGGACAGCCTCGCGGCGCTCCAGGCGACTCTGACCGACAAGGACAAGGAAAACCAGCGCCTGACCGGACTGCTCGGCGCGGCCGGCGGCCAGACGCAAGGCGCCGAGGACCGCGCCCGCGCCCTGGGCGCTTCCCTCGACGAGCAGAAGAAGATCACCAACGACGCCCTTGCCAAGGTCGAAATGCTGAACCAGCAGCTCGCCGCGCTGAGACTGCAGCTGAGCTCGATCCAGGAGGCGCTCGACGCGTCGGAGGCCAAGGACAAGGAGAGCCAGGCCAAGATCGCCGATCTCGGCCAACGGCTGAACGTGGCCCTCGCCAAGAAAGTGCAGGAGCTTAACCGCTACCGCTCGGATTTCTTCGGCAAGCTGAAGGAAGCGCTTGGCGCCCGGTCAGACTTCCAGATCGTCGGCGACCGTTTCCTGTTCCCCTCCGACGTGTTGTTCGATTCAGGCTCCGCCGAACTGAAATACGAGGCCGGGGAGCAGCTCGACAAGCTCGCCGCAGCGCTGCGAGAGCTCGAGACTCAGATCCCCCCTGACATCGCCTGGGTGATGCGGGTCGACGGCCATACCGATATCAAGCCGATCGCCACGCCGGAATTCCCCTCGAACTGGGAGCTGTCGAGCGCGCGAGCGATCTCCGTGGTGCGCTATTTGATGCAGCAAGGAGTCCCGGCTAACCGCCTGGTCGCCGCGGGATTCGCCGAGTTCCAGCCGATCGATACGGCCGACAGCGACGAGGCGCTGCGCCGGAACCGTCGCATCGAGCTGAAGCTGACCGAGCGCTAGGCTACTCGTTCGCCCCGGGCGTGGCAGCCACATCCTTGGACGCTATGTTGACCACCTGCACGCGGCGGTTCTCCGCGGCGCGCGGGTCTTCCTTGTTCTTGAGCTGCTCCTCGCCGAAACCAATCGCCACGAGTTGCTTGGGGTCGATGTCAAATTGCTCGATCAGGAAGCGTTGCACCGACTTGGCGCGGCTGTCGGAGAGACCGAGATTATAGTCATCGGACCCCTTGGCATCGGTGTGCCCGGCAACGAGGAACACCGAGCCTTTGAGTTTGTCGTCGCTGAGCGCCGCCCCAAGCTTCTTGAGGATCGGCAGCGCCTCTGGCGTGATCTCGGCGGAATCGAAGGCGAAGAATACTTCGAGGTCGATCGCCGGCAAATCGTTCTCCTCGACCACCTCGGTGATCTCCTGCCTCTCCTCGACGGTGATTTGCCGTGTCTTCTCCCGCTGCAGACGCTTCACGAGGTCGGATTGGCGCGACTCACGCTCGGCCTGCGCCGGATCGAACGCGCGGAACTTCACCTTGGGCTGAAGCGCGTCGACGATCTCGCCGGTCGACGGGTCCTCGGCGGAGGCCGGCGCGAGCTGCGCCGCGCCGCTCACGAAGAGGAAGGCGGCGAGGACGGCAATGCGACGGGCAGCTCGATGCGTCATGGCCGTGTCTCCTTGCGCTTTTCCCGCATTCCTCTCAAGTTTCGCGCGGAACCTTAACCGGCTCAAGCTATCCGATTTCACTCCGCTGCGTCGGGGGCAAATTGCAGCTCGGCAAGCCGCGCGTAGACGCCGCCGCGGCCGATGAGGCTCTGATGGGTGCCTTCCTCGACCAGGCGCCCGCGATCGAACACGAGGATGCGATCGGCCCGCATGACGGTGGCAAGACGGTGCGCGATCACGAGCGTAGTGCGGCCTTCCATGATCTTGTCGAGCGCCTTCTGCACCAGCGTCTCGCTTTCCGCATCGAGCGCGCTCGTCGCCTCGTCGAGGAGCAGGATGGGCGCATTGCGCAACACCGCACGCGCGATGGCGATCCTCTGGCGCTGCCCGGCCGAGAGCGTCACCCCGCCCTCCCCGAGCGCCGTGTCGTAACCCTGCGGCAACGCCATGATAAAGTCGTGGGCGAAGGCGGCCCTGGCGGCAGCCTCGATCTCGGTCATGGTCGCCTCTTTGGCGCCATAGGCGATATTGGCGGCGACCGTGTCGGCGAACAGCGCTGTCTCTTGCGGCACGAGCGCGAAGCGGGCGCGAAGATCGGCTAGCGCAGCCTCGTTCACCGCTACGCCGTCGACTTCGACCGTGCCTCGGTCGCAATCGTAGAAGCGCAGCAGCAGTGCGAAGATCGTGGTCTTGCCCGCGCCCGACGGCCCAACCAGAGCGACGCGCTCCCCTGGCGCCACCTTGATGCTCACGCGATCGAGCGCGCTCGTCTCCGGCCGCAACGGATAGGCGAAGGAGACGTCGTTAAAGGCGATCTCGCCACGCGGCGGCGTCGGCAGCGCCTTCGGATGGCGCGGCGACTTGATCTTCGACTGGACCTGAAGCAGTTCGCTCAAGCGCTCGGCCGCGCCCATGCATTGGGCCACTTCGCCCCACACCTCGCTAAGGCCGCCGACGGCACTGGCGGCAAGGACGGCATAGAGCACGAACTGGGAGAGCCTGCCCCCGGTCATGGTGCCGGACAGCACATCCTGGGCGCCATACCACAGCACGCCGACGACACTGGCAAAGGTGAGAAAGATGGCGATGGCGGTGAGCCCGGCGCGCGCCTTCGCCCGCGCATTGGCCGCCAGGAAGGAGCGCTCGACCGCTTTGCCGAAGCGCCTTGCCGCGGCGTCCTCATGGGTGAAGGCTTGCAGCACTCTCACCTGGGCGAGACTCTCGCTGGCATAGGCCGAAGCCTGCGCCAGCGTGTCCTGCGCCTGGCGGGAGAGCGCCCTGACCGAGCGGCCGTAAGCGACCAGCGGCAGCATGATGACGGGAATGGCGATAAGCACGGCGAGCGACAGCTTAGGGCTCGTCACCACCATCATCACCGCGGCGCCGGCCAACAGAAGGATGTTGCGCAAGGCCTGCGAGATCGCCGTGCTTGCCGCCGCCTTGACCTGGGTCGTGTCGGCCGTGAGCCGAGACATCACTTCGCCCGAATGCGACACCTCGTAGAAGGCGGGGCTCAAGCCCGTCAGATGCTTGAACACGTCGCTTCGGATGTCTGCGACCACCCGTTCGCCAAGCCAATTCACCGCGTAGAAGCGCGCCGCGCTCGCCAGGGCGAGGACGATGCCGATGCCGATGAGCGTGGCGAAATATTTGTCGATGAGATCGGGCTCGATGCCGGAGAAGCCGAGATCGA
>Ga0214473_10000471_pt1 | contig 56785 bp, 34 predicted proteins | sample RVTome_7_FD_203509 | JGI IMG/M metagenome (GOLD analysis project Ga0214473, IMG submission 203509) | Soil microbial communities from uranium-contaminated site in the Upper Colorado River Basin, Wyoming, United States - RVT98D197 | ecosystem: Environmental > Terrestrial > Soil > Contaminated >... | reverse complement strand
GCCTGTTGCCGGTGCAACATCAACCACTGGAAATCTGTTTACAAGTAACATTGCTAAAACCATTAATTTAGGAACGGGAACTCTGGCTGATACGATAAATATAGGAAACGGAGGTACCACTGCCGACACCCTTACCTTTGGTAACACCGGAGTTGCTACTACTTTTGCATTTAATTCAGGAGCTACCACTCAAACTGCTGAAACTTTAAGTGTCAATTCTCTAACTACCGGTACCGGTTTATCAATCGGCTCGACCTCTAATGCAATCGACTCAGGAACATTACTTAGCGTTTCAGGTTCGGCCGCGGCCGCAACAGACACAACCTTATCCGCAGATATTGCAAACCTATCTTTCGCACCCATCTACTCCACTGCCGTAACGACACCGGCAATTTCCGGAAACATTTTAGATCTGTCAAGAACAGTTACCGCGAATGGGTCTTTTGTTTCTACACTAACCGTCACTGGTCCCATTCTCAACATTACTAATTCAGACATCCAAACAACCGGAACATTAACTGACACCTCTTCACTAGTTAAAATAACTCAGGATGCCGACGCCACAGGTCCTCTCCTTCACCTAGTTTCCAATCGGTCTTCAACCAATACCGCCTTCTTGATTGAACAAACCGATGGAGGCACAGACGCCCTCTTAGTTACCGATGCCGGCTTTGCTACTTTTGGAGGTCATGTGACTCTATCTTCTGATACAAACGAAGGTCTATCCGGAGGCGGACTGGTTGACTGCGAAGGATCTGCTAACAAACTAACCTGGGATTCGGCTACTAATAAATTCCAATGCGAGGCCGATCAGGGAGCGGGAGCAGGAACTTCAAAGTGGACTGAGACTGGCGGTCTCCTCTATCCTAATAATTTCTCAACGGTCGACTTGGCAGTCGGAGCCAGCAGTTTAACCGCACCGTTTTCAATTGACGTAAGCGACAATATAGTTAGAATCGGCGACGGGGTCAGTGATGCTTTTGATCCAACTATTAATTTTTATGCATCTGATGCCACTAATACAGGAAGCCTATCTTACACAGACTCTGATCAATTTAGCTTTTCAGGTGGAAATATCATCTTCGGACAAAATCTATCTAGTACTTCTACAACAGCTCTTATTGATTTTTCCTCTGTAACTCATGGCTCAAGCGCTGCTCAAGGCTTAAAGCTTCCTCAAAGCACAACCTTAACAGATATGGGTACAAATGAAGGATTTATTGCATATGATAACGACGACAACCTTTTGAAGTTTTACGACGGAGGCGGATGGGTTACAGTCTCTTCCGGGACCGGTTCATCAAAATGGACGGAATCGGGAGGGGTTCTCTATCCCAATACCCTAACTAATGATTTAGCAATAGGCGCAACAACACCTGCGACGGCAGCCTTTGGAGTGGATGAATCGGCTAACCTTATTTATATAGGTGATAATACAACCGCAGGAGCAACAACCATTACCTTCAAATCAGATGCAGGAGCAGATACCGGAAACCTAGTGTATAACACATCCGATCAATTCCAATTTTCAGGAGGCGACGTTGTCATTGATCAGGATTTGACGGTTACAGGGGCAGATATTTTCGGTCCATCGGGCGAAAATATAGATTTAGGTGAAGCAACAGCTGATACTATAACTCTTTATATCGGAGGAACAGGAGAGCTTTCTCTAAACGCCAGCGCATTAATCCCCTTTACCGATTCAGGATTGGATCTTGGATCATCTTCCTCTCAATTTGCCGATCTCTACCTTGATGGAGGAAATATCAATCTAGATAATGCAACTGATATCGATATTGATAATGCACTGGCTACTTCTTTGTCCATATCCGAAGGGGCTAATGACTACCTTAATATATCAACCGATGATACCGAAGCAGTTACACTCGATCTGCCTGTTGCCGGTGCAACATCAACCACTGGAAATCTGTTTACAAGTAACATTGCTAAAACCATTAATTTAGGAACGGGAACTCTGGCTGATACGATAAATATAGGAAACGGTGGAACTACGGCTGATACGATAAATATAGGAAACGCTGCTGTTGCTTCAACAATAACAATAGGCAATGTTTCAGCAACGAGTGTTTCAATAACAGATAATAACTGGTCGATTACAACCGCGGGTATCGCAACATTTCCTTCAGGAAACTTAACTGATTCTTCAAATCAGTTAGTCTTTGACTCAGATGGTGCAGCAACAGGCACTTTAAGCTGGACTCCAACAACATCCAATAAAGTAGTTACTATTCCTGATGCAAACGGAACAGTAGCGGTTTCAGCTTCATCTCCTATTACTCTTTCAGCGGCAGGCAATATTGCCTGTGCAACTTGTTTATCTTCCTCCACAACTTTATTTAATCTCGCCGCAACATCAGGTAGCAACTCGATAATCACATCAGGAGATACTGTAACATTAACTGCAGGAAGCGGCATAACAACAACCGGTGATGGAGCAGACGGTGTGACAATAGCAGCAGTTCTTGGTCCCACTATTGAATCAAGTGAGATTACTGATAATACAATAACTGCAACTGATCTGAATGCTACTTTGACCTTTGCTGACGGGGATTTAATCAATCTTTCTGCAATACTTCATGATGATGCCACGGCCCAAGGACTGATCTTACCTAATGTAGCAACAGCAACTCTGACCAGTCCATCAACAGGAGAAGGCTACATTGTCTTTGATACAACTAGTAACACTCTAAAATACTACGATGGAACAGGCTGGGTACAGGTATCATCGGGAACAGGAGCTTCCAAATGGACAGAAGACACATCAGGATCTCCGGGAATACTCTACCCCAATACAATCACAAGAGACTTCGCCATTGGAGGAATAACACTCACTACAGCTGCCTTTTCGGTTGATGAGAGTGCCAATACCGTTTACCTTGGAGACGGTGTTGGAGCTGGTGCAACAACCATTACCTTCAAATCAGATGCAGGAGCAGCAACAGGGAACCTTCTGTATAACACATCCGATCAATTCCAATTTTCAGGAGGCGACGTTGTCATTGATCAGGATTTGACGGTTACAGGGGCAGATATTTTCGGTCCATCGGGCGAAAATATAGATTTAGGTGAAGCAACAGCTGATACTATAACTTTGTATGTGGGAGGGACTGGCGAGCTGACTCTTTCAGCAACTGCTTTAGCTCCCTTTGCCAATGGCGGAGTAGACTTGGGAACGTCTTCAAATAAGTTCGGAGACTTATATCTTCAGGGAGGAGATATTGTTTTAGATAATGCGACCGATATTGATATAGATAACGATTTGGCAACAGCATTTACAATATCTGAAAGCGCCAATAATTTTATAGCAATTAAAACCACTGCAACCGACAACCTTTCTTTCGGAAACGCGACTACCAATCCTACCTATAACTTCCTGGGATCAGGAGCTGTAACAATTGCAGGTAGTGCTGAAGGAACAACAGCTCTCGGAGTAACAGCCGGAGACGTCTTAGTAACTGACGGTGATCTAACTTTATCCGGCGGAGAAATTGCCGCTACGGCAGGCAATGCAACGGGAACTAATTTCTCGCTGACGACAGGAGCGTTAACTTCAGGAACCGGCCTGGGGATTACAACCTCATCAAACGTAATAACTTCCGGTGGACTGATTTCTGGAAGTTTAAGCTCAACATCGGCAACGGCTTCGTTTACAGGTGACGTCGCCTCACTTTTATCAAACAGAACCAACTCAACAGCTGCACAAACTCTAACCGACTCCGGCAATATCCTGGATCTTTCCAGAACTACAATTACTAACGACGGCGCTGCCACCACTAACGTTAATGGTTCCATTTTAAATATTACTAACACCGCCACTCAAACTTTAGGTACTCTTAATGACAGCGCTCCCCTAATTCGTGCCACACAGGACGCCGACGCAACAGGCTCACTTTTGCATTTAGTATCAAACCGTTCATCAACCGGCACTTCACTTTTGGTCGAGCAAACATCAGGAGGTACAGATGCTCTCCTCTTGACCGATGCGGGAAACTTAACTCTTAATGGTTCCCTATCACTGGCCCCATCCTCTAACCAGATTGTCTTTGATTCCGATGGTGCTGCAACAGGAACGCTATCCTGGACACCGACTACTTCAAATAAGGTTGTTACTATTCCTGATGCAAACGGAACAGTAGCGGTTTCAGCTTCATCTCCTATTACTCTTTCAGCGGCAGGCAATATTGCCTGTGCAACTTGTTTAACCGGTTCAACTAATCTTTTTACATTAACCGACGGAAGCAACACTCAATTAATAACCTCGGGAGATATTCTTTCCGTCTTGGCAGGGACAGGCATAACAACGACTGTTTCTGCAACTGACACAGTAACAATTGCCTCAACACTTGGAACAGACATTGATACAACCGAGATTGTTGATAATACAATTACAGCAACCGATTTAAATGCCACTTTGACATTTGCAGACGGAGATTTTCTTGACTTAGGATCAATACTCCATGATGATTCAGCTCTTCAGGGACTAAGACTCCCTAATACAGGAGCCTCTCCTGCATCTCCATCCTCAGGCGAAGGATTTATTGCATATGATGCAACTACTAATGTCATCAAGTACTACGACGGGTCTGCCTGGGTACAAGTCTCTTCTGGAACCGGAGCATCAAAGTGGACCGAAGATGGTGGAAACAATGTTTTGTATCCCAACACCATCACACGAGACCTGGCAATTGGCGGGACAACAATAACGACAGCGGCATTTGCTGTTGATGAGTCTGCCAATACCATCTATCTAGGTGACGGAGTAGGAGCAGGAGCAACCACACTTACCTTCAAATCAGATGCAGGAGCAGATACCGGAAACCTCGTATATAACACTTCAGATCAGTTTCAATTCTCCGGAGGCGACGTTGTCATTGATCAGGATTTGGTCGTTACAGGCGGAGATATTGCCGGGGCAAATTCAGCGGCAATTGATCTCGGTGAAGCAACAACGGGTGCAATTACCTTTACGGCCGGTACGAGTGCAACGGCAGATTTTCTCTTTGGAGTTGATGCTGATTCCAACTTCCAAATAAATGCATCAGCTGCTCCCGGAATTGATATGGCAACCATTACAAATACCGGTTTTGGTACGACTACAAATAATGTCGATGCTCTAACAGCCTCAATTTACACCGCCACCGGAACCGGTGCTAACAATTCAGCAATACACGCAGTCGTCGGCAATGCTCCGGTTGATGCCTCAGATGTAGTTAATGGCATTGAAGTAACAGGGGTTGCTCAAACAACTGCATCTTCAACCCAAAATCTCATTTTTGTTGATCCGGCAGCCTCCGGTAACACCCTTGGCACCCTTTATGGAATTAATATTGATTCCATTACAACTCCGGGAGCAGCTACTGAAACCGCTATCAATATCGGTACGGGCTGGGACACTGCCATAAGTGCCGGTGGAACGGATATCTCTTTGGCTGAACTGCAAATCCTTGATGGAAACATCAGCTTAACTTCAGAGGTTACAGGAACTCTACCTGTCGGAAGCGGCGGAACGGGAGCTACTACGTTAACTCAATACGGAGTGTTGTACGGGAACGGAACTTCTGCAATTGGCGCAACAACTGCTGGGTCTAACGGACAACTTCTTTTGGGAGTAACATCGGGGGCTCCGGCTTTTGCGTCAATGAGCTCTGATGCAACAATAACCAATGCCGGGGTATTAACTATTTCAGCAGATGCTGTTGCACTTTCAACAGATACTACCGGTACTTATGTTGGTGATGTTGCGGCAGGAAGTGGTATCTCAGTTTCCGGAACTCCAGCAGAAGGCTATTCGGAAACAGTTGCACTAGGCTCTTTGACTGCTAACTGGAGCCAGACCGGAGCGTTTGACATTGTTCTCAATAACGCCTCTTCTGAACTTGGAATCAGAAGCTCTGACGGAGCGGCTTTTTACGCTTATCTTGACGCCGGTACTCTCGCGGCCGACAAGACTTACGTTCTTCCCAGCTTTACCGGAACATCTGCGGACGTCTGTCTTTCAACAGGAAACTGTACCGGTGCAAGCGCCGGAATCGGCGGAACAGGAGTTAACGGCGAAGTGGCTTTCTTCACTGCTGCCCAAACAATCGGATCGGAAAATAACTTTAAGTGGGATACCACAAATGATGTACTAAGTCTAGGAACCGGGGCAGTCGCCCAGGATACTTCCGCGTTATTGGATCTTTACGGCGAATCCGAATACTTGGGTTTACGGCCGGCTGATGTTATAGTTGATTCCGACACAAACAACTCGCCCATCTTAAGACTTCGTGGAACATATGATTCGGATGTTGCAGTTGGTCCAGTTACCTCTTCAAATTTTAACTTTGACATAAGAAACGTAATGACCGCCGCCGGAGCCTCCCCTACCTCCAGGCTGGATTTTATCAACAATGCCGGCTCTCCCACTGTTTCGTTCTTAAGTGGGGGAAATGTTGGAATCGGAGATACTACTCCAACCGCGCTTTTGACAGTCGGTTCAGGCGATCTTTTCCAAGTTAGCTCATCAGGCCTTGTAAGTATTTCAGCTGGAACAGGTACAGCATTTACTTTAACCAGGTCTGCAGCCGGGCAGTGGGTTTCCTTTAATGATGGTACTGATGCCTGGGGACTTTACAATCGAGCCGGAACTCCTGAAGGCTTCATCACCGCTGATACCGGTACCTTGGCCATGGATACAGCCAATGGGACATTATATGTTAAAACCGATGATGGAGACGCAACTGGTTGGACTAATTTGGCTACAGGCACTTCCAGTCCTTTTACTTCAACGGGGGGAATAATAGATAAAACAACGGTAACAGATAATTTAAGACTCCTTTACGGAGACGCGGCAGATACCCAATTAACTATTGAGAATACTACCAACAATGTAATACCAACAGCTGACTCATTTGTCGTTGACCTAACAGGTAATACAACAGGTATTGTTACTGACGGAGTTGATGCTGCTTACATTGCACTGGAAGCAGGAGACGGAACAACAAATACGGTATCAGGACTTCATATAAACTTTGATACCATTGCAGGAAGCGGGGATGAAACGTTTGTCGGCATTGACATTGACGCTCTTAGTGGTGCAACATCGGCAACAGAACACGCACTTAGAATCGGAGATACCTGGGACTCAAACCTTTTCTTTAACGATACAACAACTTCGATACGGATTGCCGATACGGGAACGTTTACTTTTGAAGACTTATCAGGAAATGATCTTGCCACTTTGGTTGATAATGCTGATTCGGGAGATTTGACCATAACAGGAGCATATTCAGGAGATACAATATCCCTCTCATCAGGAACCTCTACTCCAATATCTCTAACAAGAAGTGCTTCAGGTCAATGGATTAATATGACAGACGGAACAGATACCTTTGGTTACTACAATAATGCAGGGAGTCCTGAAAGTGTTGTTGCAGCTAACATAGGTTCACTTGCACTGGATACAACAAATGGTGCTGTATATGTAAAAACAACAGATACCGTAAATACAGGTTGGATTGCCATAATTACTTCAGCTTCTTCTCCCTGGTCGACAAATACAACCCCTACTCCTGATGTAATATATCCGACAACAACGACACTTGATGTTGCGATTGGAGGAAGTGATTCAACCGCACCAATCTTTTTTGATGCTTCTGCCGGTCAATTAGCATTTGACGCACCGGGAACCGGGACACTGACAGACTACATCCTTGATACCCAATGGACTAGCGGTACTTTAATTAATGCTGATTTTGGAGCGTCAACAACACAAGGAGCTGCTGCCATTACTGGGGTAAACCTTAATTTTGATACCAACCTAACGGCTCCAGCTGCTGGACAAAATGTAACGGGGTATGCGGTTTCACTGCCGACAGCTTCTACTACATCAAACGCTACTATCTATACAGGATTTAACCTGGGTACGGCGGGAGCAATAACCAATGCCACAGCCGGATCATTTGACTGGAGAGGGATTAACATCGCAATGCCCAATATCACTCAGAGTGCGGGTGGATCGGTTACTTCCTCCGGAGCTCTATTCACAACCGGTTCTATTACAACAGCAGGGACTCAGTATGGCGTAAATGTCGCAGCCACAGGAGTAGGAGCGGGAACGCTGGCCGGAGTAAATGTTTCAAATATCACGGGTTCCGGGGGAAATGAGTACGCTCTCCAAATTGGATCGGGTTGGGATGCGGCCATAAACTTTGTTGGAGCAAGTGATCTCAATATCGTTGACAACTCTACCACCGCTCTCACAATCTCTGAAGCCACCAATAACTATCTGGTTTTAAATACCGACGACACAAATACTGCTGTTACATTAGATCTCCCCGTCGCAGGAAGCTCATCAACAACAGGAAATCTCTTCACTTCCAATGTTACTAAAACAATCAATATCGGTACGGGAACTGCGGCAGACACTATCAATATAGGCACCGGTGGAACAACGGCCGATACCATCAATTTCGGAAACACAACTGCAACCTTGGCAACAACAATGAATTTTCAATCAGGTGCCCAGACCGTTAATCCTTTTGACTTTTTGGCCGACAGCGTTACCACCGCGAATGCAATCGACCTATCGGCAGATGCTCTAACTTCCGGCATCGGATTTAATTTGCAGTCAACCTCTACGGGCTTAACCACAAACGGAAGCCTTGCAAAATTTGACTGGTCACCGACTACATGGGCAACATCAGCAGCAGATCTTGTCAAAATAAACATGGGGCAATACGGTGATATAACCGGAAATCTTTTCGCTATTTATGATAATTCGAGCGAGCTTTTCTCTGTTGATGCGACAAAAATAACATCCGCCCTTCCTCACGAATTTACCGCAGCCGGAGACGTAGCAATAGCATATGATTTGGTATTCTCAAATCAAACCGCTTCCACTATCGATTCATACGGACCTTTAACAATCCGCTCAGGAGAATCTTTTGAGAATAACAATCTTACTCTAAAGACCTGGGGTACGGGAGATTTTATCTTTGACAATGATGGATCAACAATTTTTACAGTTCAGGATACCGGCATTTTAACGCTGAAAAATCTGGAAACTATTGATAACAACACAACAAACGGAACAGTGCAGGTGGCGACTGATTCAGGACAGCTTACCTTTGATGCAGAAGGTTGGATCGAAGCTAACCTTAACCACTCCACCAGTTCAACCGAAGCAGTCTGCGGAACTTCGACAGCTGAAGATTCTGCAAATAGCATACTTGACGACTGTACCACAAGCGTCAATCCCGACTACGCGGAGTTTTACCCGACCGAGTCTGATGTCGACTACGGGGATATTGTCATACTTGGTACGAACAAAGTTAGAAGTTCCCATACCGCTGTTGATAACAACGGCAAGGTTATCTCTCTCGGAGAATTCACGCTTTCCAAACTTACTAAATCAACCTCCCCCTACCAAAATATTGTCGTTGGAGTTGTTTCAAACAACTGGAGCGACTTCTCCTCAACCGGTCTTCAGGCGGTTCCTAAAAATGAACATCCGCTGCCGGTTGCCCTGTCGGGTCGTGTACCCGTTAAAATCGCATCAAACTCCGAATCTATAAATGCGGGAGACTACCTGACAACCAGCTCCGAACCCGGCCGTGCAATGAAGGCAACGCGGGAAGGAAGAATCATCGGCCAGGCCCTTGACTCTTGGACCCCCGGGTTCGGGAGCGACCAAATCCTGGTTTTTGTAAATAATAGTTACTTCATCCCCGATAATTTCCTTACCCAAAGCGGCGATGTTTCCGGAGTTCAGCTTGCCGAGGATCAACAAAATCCGGGTTATTATCAGCTCAAAGATAACAGCGGAAACTTAATTGATAAATTATCAGGCTTGACTTCATTTTTGGTAGAAAACATTAAAGCAGGAGCCATCGAAGTCCAAAGGCTAACAGCTCCCAATCTTGCAACAGATTTAATAACTCCGCTTACCGACTCCGGAAATGTTGCAATAAAGCTTGGGTCACAAAATAATCCCGATTCAGGAAAGCTGCAGATTGAAAATAGGGACGGCGTTGTAACGAGCGAAATTGACGAAGCAGGCAATGCCCGCCTTCAGGGAGATCTTACGGCGAGACAGGCCACCTTCTCGGGTGAATTAGTATCAAATAATCTCAAAGTAGGCAGTAATGCATCAATTGCTGGTGAACTGAGAGCCGACAAAATTGTTGCAAATGAGATAGTTGGATTAGATGCAAAACTGGCTGATATCAAAGCCAATACAGTTACAGGAATTTCGCGCGAGGAAATCGAAGCACTACTTAAAGAAGCCGAGACAAATCAGTCTCTTCTCGCGAATTCTTCTACCTGGTCTATCAATACGTCGACCGGTTCCGCAAGCTTGAATGAAATGGCTCTCGAAAATCTATACGTTACGGGTTCGGCGGCAATAGATAGCCTAACCGTCACCAAGTCGTTAGTTTTTGGAAGTGACTTGGTAATATCTCCTGCGTTGGATGCAAACTCACAACTATTAGCTACCAACATAGATACTGTTTCGGCTCCACTATCTCTGCAATCTTCTGCCAGCCAGCCTTTATATCTTATGGCGGGGTTAGTTGCAATTGACACCCAAGGCAACGTCCAAATCGCCGGGAATCTTGATGTTGCAGGTAATATCAAATCATCGGGCCTCACTCTTTCTCAAAAAGAAAACGAAAAAGTATTAAGCGTTGCTGACACAGCCGGGAGCGAAAACGCTTATATCACGGCAACCGGGGCAGCAAAGCTCGCCTCTCTTGAAACCGATAAACTGACCATAACCAATGATCCTGCGGCAACTTCCTCATCAACTTTAACAGGACTTACCTTTGAAACTGCCGCTTCTGCCGGCCAGGCAAGAATTGCTCAAGGAACAAGCGACGTTTTAATCAAAAATCCGAAAGTGAAAGCAGGAAGTCTGGTTTTTGTTACACCCACAACCGCAACCGGAAATTACGTTTTATATGTCAAATCTCAACAAGACGGTGAATTCAGAGTCGGATTTGACAACAGTACTGAAACCGAAGTTACCTTTAACTGGTGGATTGTAGACTTAGTCGCAAAGAACACGGGAGAAACAGGAATATGACAGGAAAACACTGGAAAGTTAAAAACCGTTCTGGTGAACTTCTATACGGAGATCTCACCGGAAAGATAATAGGACTGTGTTACGAAACGCACAAACAATACGGTTCTGGCCAAAAGGAAACTATCTATCAGAATGCTCTAGAAGAAAAATTAAAACTGAATCAAGTTCCCTTTAAAAAGGAAGTCGATATCGCAATTAAATCAGAAGATACTGGTAAAAGACTAGGAAACCATAGGTTGGACTTCGTAATAGATGACAAAGTAGTTGTTGAAACTAAGGCTATTAAATTCACACCCATTAAACTTGAACAACAACTATATTCCTACTTAAGGAATTCCATTTATAAGATCGGTTTGATGATTAACTTTGGAAGTCAAAAACTATATGTAAGGAGGATTATTTTAACATGATAAAAATTCCTGTGTTATCCAGCTTAAATCCCGTTTTCTCCCGTGTGCTTAGGTTTTTTACAAAAACTAAGCTACGGAAGATTCTCTCCTCTATTCTGGCTATATTAATAGTACTGACCTCCGTTCGCTTTGCGTTTTTTCAACCAAAGGAGGTAGAAGCTGCCTGGTTCAACGACAATTGGACGTACAGAACCAAAATCACTTTTGGCAATTCTGGAGCTGCAGTTAATAACCAAAAGGTTAAATTCGATATCGATACTGCTACTCTTATTACTGCCAATAAGCTTCAATCAGATTGTGGAGATTCGCGTTTTGTAGATGATAATGGAAATATTCTTCGATATTATTTGGACTCTTCTGGAGGTGCCTGCAATACCAGCTCTACTGACTATTATGTTCTTTTTCCGACCATAACTTCCGGAACCAACGTCTTCTATCACTATTACGGCAATCCCTATATATCCAACGGATCGGAAGCTTCTCAATTCTCCGAAAACACCTTCACCCCTACCTCCGGCCCTTCTAGTAATACGGAAGAAATCGCCCCCGGGCCGGTAGCCAACTGGAAATTCGATGAAGGCTACAGCTCCAGTGTTGAACTCCCGATAACCAAAAACGAGCAACAAATAAACATCACAAATCAGCCTTACTCACTTTACGGCGAAATGTGGAGTTACTCCCCGTCGGATAACTCCCTTGGTATTATTCATTGGGACGCTGACCGCTACCCCGGAGCTACCGTGTATTTTGAAGTAATTATTTCTGTGTCGGCCGGAATTGGCGGAGCTGGTTTGTATACCACCGGAGGAAGTCAAGCTACCTATATTCAAACGGCTAACAATCAATCAACGTACACCCGTCAGCGCAGTGGGGCATTGTCTCTGACTGACGATACCGATTATACCCTCAGGTTGATAAGCCCTTGGACCAATCAGACTACCTACGTCAAATCCGCCCGTCTGATCATCATCCAGACCAACTCTACTAAAATTACCGATACCGAGACGCAGATTGAAGTGGGGAACACCGAAAAACAAACCAGTAATACCGCTACCCAATTGACAGACAAAAAAATCTGGAGCTATGATTCATCCAAATACTCCCCATCTCCCACCGCATACTTTGAGGCTGACTTACGCAGTTCTCCACCGACTGTTGAGCAACAAGTGAATATCATCGATCAGGCTTACTCTCTTTACGGCGAAACGGTAACCTACTCACCAACAGACAACTCTCTCGGCGTCATCCACTGGGACGCCGATCGGTATCCCGGAGCTACTGTTTATTTTGAGGTTATCATGGCTGTATCAGCCGGATATGGCAGGGCTGCATTATATACCACCGGTGGTTCCCAAGTTACTTATCTCGAAACCGTCAACAATCAATCTAACTACACTCGTCAACGCAGCGGAGCTTTATCTTTAACCGACGAGACGGACTATACGGTCAGGGTGATAAGCCCATGGAGCAATCAAACGACCTACATCAAAGCCGCCCGTCTGATCATCATCCAGACCAACGCTACCAAAATTACCGATACCCAAACCCAGATTGAAGTAGGTAACTCCCAAAACAATTTCGCTGACACCTCATATACCATCCTGACCGACCACAAAATTTACTATTACGACTCCAGTAAATTTTCCGGTACTTTAAACGCCTACTTTACTGCCTCACTCCATACTGATAGCGGCTCTGATACCGTCTATGCCCAACTCCTAGAATGTACCTCAACCAATGACTGCAGTACCGGCAGTGTCGTTTCCGGTAGTCAAGTCAGCCACACCGGAAATACCAATTGGACCCTGCCGACCCCCGTTGCAGTCACCCTCACTACCACGAAAAACTACGCCGTCCAAGTCAAAGTCTCCGCCGGCACCGGCGACATCGCCAATGCCAAAATCCTCCTCGACCAAACCGATGCCGGGGGTATTACTGCCCTAGAAACCGTCCAGCAGCAAGTTAATACCCTGGCAACAGACGCAAGTACTACCTATGACTCGGACTTTGAATATCTCAATTACTACAATCCGGATTTGAGAACAACTCAGCAGTCATTTGCCGGTGGAACTTTTACATATAATTTTGAAGCCACAATGAAAGTTTCAGCCGGTACCGGCGGAGTTCAGCTGAAAAACGACTCCAGCGGTTCTGCCATATCGGGATCAGAAGTCACCTCTACCAGCATTAGCTACGAACGCAAGCGCACGGCATCTGCGATCACTGCTAATCTTCCCCAGTATCCACAGGCCGGTGTAGGCAAAAACCTTGACAGTCAAGCAAAAAACTCCGGGGGTACTACTTCAGTCGCCAACTCCTGGGTGATTGTCGGAGTGACTAACTTAGCTACGTCCGGTGTTACGGCGTATGCTGATTTATACGATACCACCAGCGGCCAGGTATCGGGTTCTGAAGTCTCTACAACCAATGGCACCTGGACCAGAGCTCGTTCCAGCGCCCTCACCGTAACTTCCGGCCATGACTTCGTTATTCGCCTTAGGTCGTCAAATAACAATGTTGCTATCTATCTGTCAAACGCTAAAATTGTCCTGGACCAGACGGATAGTTCCGGAATTAAAGCAGTGGAAACGGTTCTCCAATTCGCCAATACCTATGACACCGAAACCGCGACTTCTTATACCGATGCTGATTTTCTGAATAACATCAATCCTGCCAACAACCATTATATTGCCAACTACAACCAGGCAGCTGCCTATTTTGAAGCCGATGTCAAAACCTCTGCCAGTACCGGTTACGCCCAAATCAGGATTGATGGTAGCTCTGCCATCTCCAGCTCTGAAGTCACCACCCCCGAAACTATCGATTATGACCGGGTCAGAAGCGGCAACATCATGGCTAACTTACCGACATCAGCCAGCACCCTGGATCTTCAGCTCAAAGCCTCCTCCTCCCAGACCACTTCCGTCAGCAACGCCTGGCTAATCATCCAAAACAACAATACCCTGCCAACCGGGGTCCATGATTCCACTAATAATCAGTTGCATGGCAATCTTGTCAACACTCCTACCTGGAAAACCGGAGCCGATTGTCATACCGGCAACTGTCTGTCTTTTGATGGAACGGACGATTATATTAAAGTCGCCGACAGCAGCAAATTGGATTTTGCCGCCTCAGATTCATTCACCATCGGCTTGTGGTTTAAACATATTCCCAAAACTTCGGGTACTGATGTTCTTCTGGCAAAATATTTAAGTACTACCGGCACCGACGGCGGTTACAAGATCCAGATGGAATCGGATGGTGACATCACTGCCGGGATTGATGATGATGCCACCTGGGGACCGGACGCCTCAGTCACCTCAACTGCTGCTACTTACGATGACAACAGCTGGCATCAACTCTCGATGGTAAAAGACGGTACTTCCAATCTGTATTTGTATATCGACGGTCTGCTGGTCGGCTCAACTTCCATCTCCTCTGTCGGTACGCTAGCCAATACCGACCATCTCTATCTCGGGATTGATGGTAATGGTTCCTCAAATCCGTTTAAGGGGATGCTGGATGAAATAAAAGTTTACCCGTATGCAAGAAGTGATGCAGAAATAAAAACAGACTTCGTGCAAAACTCAAGTTCTCATGGTGTTTCTGCATCATTTAGTGATACCGATTCCAATCTTGCAAACGGTCTTGCCGGTTACTGGAAGATGGATGAAGCCTCGGGAGATGCTTTAGACTCATCAGGAAACAGCGTTACCTTGACCGACCAAAGTACAGTGAGCCGGGCTGCAGGAAAATTCGGTAACAGCGCTGACTTTGTTCCCGCCTCGACTGACTACTACTCTACAGCGACGGACATTAACAGCATACAAACAATCTCTTTCTGGACATACCCGGATAGCGTTACTGCCAACTATTTTATAAGTTTTTCAGATAATATATATGTTAGTGTTTCTTCCGGAACATTAGCCGCTAACGGATTCGGTGGTACTTTTTATGTAAATGGTACACCTACAACCACACTTGCTGTATCCACCTGGCAACTGGTTACAGTTACCACTACCTCAGCCATAAATGCCGCTGATACTTACGCCGGACGTGTAGGCACTACCGCAAATTACTCTGACGGCAAACTGGACGAAGTCCGCATCTACAACCGCGCCCTAAGTCCGGCCGAAGTCAGTCAGCTTTACACCTGGGCCCCGGGGCCGGTTGGGTACTGGAAAATGGATGAAGGAAGTGGCACAACTGTCAGTGATTCTTCAGGAAATGGTAATTCCGGTACGATCACACCAGGAACAGGCAGTTTTACAACTGGTAAGTTTGGCCATGCTTATAATTTCGATAATGCAAATACCCTAATTAACGCCGCATCAGGGGCAACTTTAGATAATTTACCCGCAACTGCCGGAGTAACACTTGAGGCATGGATTTATCCGGTAAGTCAAGGTGAGTCAAGTGCGGGGATTATTATGGCAAAAAATGTTGGTACTACTCCAAGCGCTGGCTGGCTTTTGAAGTTTGCGGGTACCAATGCTCTGACTTTTACTGTTGATGGATCAACGGACCTCGTGAGAACTACCAGTAACAGCGTCGTCGCTGCCAATGCCTGGAATTATGTAACAGCAACTTGGGATGGTGTAATTACAACTGCATCAAGTGTTCATATTTATGTTAATGGAGTTGAAGTAACTTACGCTACAACAACAAATGGCGCATCACGAGTTGATGATGGAACTTCCACTTTTTATATTGGAAATGACAGCACCCAAGCGGCAACATTTGACGGAAAAATAGATGATGTCAAAATCTACAACTACGCTCGCACCTCTTCCCAAATCGTCGAGGATATGAATGCCGGCCACCCGGCACCGGGCAGTCCGGTGGGGTCTTCAATCCTTAACCTTAAATTAGACTCCGGCTATGGCGACACTGCTTATGATTCTTCTCCTCAGGCAAACAACGGTAATCTTGCCGGTAGTGATTCTTGCCCCGTTGATGGTAAATGCCCCAGTTGGTCAAGCTCAGGAAAATATAATATGGCACTCCTTTTTGACGGCACTAATGATTACCTTACCTTAGGTGATCCGGCTGATGGAGTTTATGATTTCGGATCAACTTCCGATTTCACTCTTGCTGCGTGGATCAAAACTGCCGGAGACAGCGAATACCAAGCAATTTTCGAGAAGCGAGATTCTGCCGGCAATAATCAAGGCTATCTAATGTCAATTAGTACCAATGGTTTGGTTGATGTTTTTATAATGGACAGCAGCCTTAATGAACAGGAAGTTTTTAGTTCGTCGGTAGTTGATGATGACAACTGGCATCATGTTGTCGCTACCTTTGACCGGGATGACCAATTGACCGTATATGTTGACGGTAAACCCGAAAATACCGGCTCACTCACCGCTATCGGTTCTGTTTCGAACTCCGGTAGTCTAAACATTGGCGATGGTAACATAAACGTTTTCGCTTCCATCCATAAAGAATTCAAAGGCCATTTAGATGAATTGATTATTTTTGGTGAAGTGTTAACCGCCGAACAGGTGAAAGTCCTCTATAATCAAGGTAAAGCCGCAGTTTTTGGAGCCGTCTCTACCGAATCAGACAATTCGTCTTCCTTCTCTATGGAACGAGGCTATTGTGTTCCGGGAGATACCGGTTCTTGCTCCGGCTCGGTGGGAAAATGGACTCTGGACGAAAAAACCGATCAAACCGCTTATGACTCCAGTGGTAATTCAAATAACCTTACCTTAGGTTCATCCGACGGCAGCGATTCTAGCGACCCCGTCTGGAAACCTCAAGGTGCCTGTAAAATCGGTTCTTGTCTGTTTCTTGACGGCAGTGATGATTTCGCCGACTTTGGTCTTCATAAAATCGGCCCAAAAATCAGTGGTGCAGCCGGAGTTTCCCTGGAGTTCTGGTTAAAACTTAACGGTATTCCTACGGCCGGCAACACTTACGAGCTTTTTGCTGTCACTAATTCTACTGGTGGCGCACTCGATGCCAAATTTAACGAAGATGCCAAAGTCACTTTCGGAGGCCGCAGTACCTCAGGTGATTCCTTCCAAAATGCTATCTCTAATACCGCTTTGCAAACCAACACATGGTATCACATAACTGGGGCATTTGATTACCCTAATGATAAAATCAAAATCTACATAAACGGCGTTTTAGACATCAATCAAAGTGTCACCTTCGGCTCCAATTCCTATACCGATTCAGCTAATGCCAGTGTCAACGACATGATTGGTAATTACGAAGGCGCCAGCCGTTACCTCAAGGGTTATTTGGATAATTTAATCATCTTTAATACTTTGCGCACTCCCGCTCAAATCGCCTGGGATTATAACCAAGGCGCTCCCCTTGCCCACTGGCGCTTTGATGAATGCTCCGGTGCCACAGCCAACGATTCTTCCGGAAATAGTTTTACTGGCACCATCGATCCGGGAGATACCTCCGGAAATAACGACTCTGTCGGTACATGTAGCAGCGGCACCAGTGATCCGACTAACGAGATGTGGAACACCGGCACGACAGGCAAACGCAACGCCAGTCTCGGCTTTGACGGCACCAATGACTACGTTGCCACATCAAATACTGCGCTAATCACATCTAACTCTGCAACCTATACCAATGTCTCTTGGAGTGCTTGGCTAAAACCCGCAACCTCCCCCACCTCAGACACTCTAATTCATAAAAATAATGAGTTCAGGTTAACCACCGATAGCAGTGCCTACCCTCAATGTGAGATCTATTCCGGCAGCTGGCAGACAGCTGCCGCCGACACTTCCGCCTTATCCGCAAGCTCTTGGAGTCATGTTCTTTGTACTTATGATGGTGCCAATATCAAACTCTACGTTAACGGCATTCTCAAAGATACCCAGGTTGAAACCGATTCGCTTACTTCATCATCCTCTACTGCTCTTTCCCTTGCCCGGGATAGTGCCGGTTCGGGTTATTATGACGGTCAGCTTGACGAAGCCAAAATCTGGAATTATGCTCTCACTCCTCAGCAAATAAAAGATGATTATAACCAAGGTGCAGTGAAGTTTGGCCCATAATATCCCTTACAGTCCTCTAATATCCATTAAAGGATTAAAGGAGTAGGAAAAAGAAAAATGACAATACAAAAAACTTTTAAACAAATAATTAAAAACTTTAATACCGATAAACCCGATTTCACAAAGATACTTCCGTATTTAACCGGCGAATTAAAGGAAAATTTAGAGGGCTTTAGAGGTAATTTAATTGGCAAATACAATGCCATTAAAACCCTCTGGCAACTGTCACAACCGGAAAAACCGCGGTCTCGATCCCGGGTCTGGCAATCATCCAACGGTTATATATTTTTGGTTTCGTGGTCCAACGCAAGTCTGTTAAGAATCCTTGGAGTTAAATGGATAAGATATATAAAATCCTCTAACTTTCCTTTAAACTCCTCTAAAATTCCTGTAATGGGTTATAAATTATTAGATCGACTTGAAGCCCAATTTCTAGACTGCCTCCGCTCGGTCATTGCTAATCAGGAGGAAGGCTTTGCCAGACCAAATACGTCATCTTATTTAGATTTTCTCGGCTACTCTCAGGGAAGCCTCAAAGAAGCAAAAGGTGACGTCCAGAGAACCAAACAGGACGGGGTGCTAAAATCCAAACCCGGCTCGAGTTTACAAGATTTAGAAATTGACCTGAAAGATTGGCACGAGGCTTTGAAGGAGTCAGTAATTTCTCGTCCTCTAAATTCCTCTAAACTTCCTCTAAAGTCCTCTAAATTTAACTATTCTCCGGTTGATAATCTAGACCCGCAAAAATTGACCTACGAAATTTTTATAGAACTAATTAACAAAACCGACTGGAATCTTCGAAAACTAGTTGAATCTTTGGAGAAAAAACTGGATGATGAAAAGATGTTTTTTCGGGTAGAACAATCCCGAATCAAAGACTATGCGAAAGGAAGGATATAATTATGAAATTGATAAAATCCTCTAAACTCCTATATCTTCCTATAAAGGGATTTAAAGGACTTTACAGGATATTTACTAAGACCCGCCTTAGGAAGATTCTCTCCTCTATTCTGGCTATATTAATAGTACTCACTTCCATCCGCTTTATTTTCTTAAGACCCAAAGAAGTTCGGGCGGCTGATGTACTTCTTGGTTTTAACGAAGGTTATGGAACGTCAAATGCAGTAAATGACACCAACAGCACAGTGTCTGCAGGATCTATTACCAATGCTGTCTGGAAAGCCGAGGATCTTTGTAAAGTCGGTAAGTGTCTGTACTTTGACGGAACCGGAGATTACGTATCATTTGACCATAGTTCAAGTCTCGATATGGCAGCTTCCGATACTGTGACAGTTGAAGCTTGGTTCAGGACTCCGGATATTACCTCAGGAACAAGAACTTTAATATCAAAAGAAGAAGCAACAGGAGCAGACGGAGGCTATCGGATTGAGATGAACTCAAGCGGCCAAATTCGCTTCGGAATTGACAGCGATAATACCACCTTTCCCCTCTACTCGGTTACCTCAGCTAATGCATATGACGATAATAACTGGCATCATGTTGCTGCAGTTAAAAACGGTACTTCTTCAATGACACTATATATAGATGCTCAATCTGTTGGCACAACATCAATCGCCTCCACCGCTGCTGACAACGGAGATTCATTTTACATTGGAACATATTTTGATGTATCAGCCTCAAACGGTTGGAGTGGTTTTATTGATGAGGTAAAAGTATTAAGAATAGCAAGAACTGCTACCGAGGTTAAAGCAGACTACACGGGTGAAACTCCATCAAGAGGAACATCCGCAAGTTTTGGTCCCGACCAATCCTATCTCTCAAACGGACTTGTTGGCTACTGGAAGATGGATGAAGCATCAACTGGGGTAGCTCAGGTAGATAGAGCTGACTCATCTGGAAACGGTCTGACACTCACAGATAACGGTACGACACCTTCCGCAGGTGGTAAATTTGGAAATTCTACCGATTCTACCCCTGCGAACAGTGAGTATTTATCGGCAGGCTCAACAATATCTGGAGTAAAAACAATCACTTTTTGGACATATCCTGATTCGACCACCAATTATTACGTTGATTTAGACACATCTGCTTATGTCCAATCTAGCTCCGGTACGATACAAACAGGAACCATTTCCTCTCCCAAGATTTATATAAATGGCCAGCCATCAACAACTATAGTCACCTCAAGCTGGCAATTTGTTGTCGTAACAACGGATACGGCAGTCTCTGCTAGTGCCTTCAAAGTAGGAAGGGTTGGAGCTTCAAACTATATGGATGGTAAAATGGACGACGTTCGTATCTACAACCGCGCTCTCTCCCCCGCCGAAATCAGCCAGCTTTACAACTGGGCTCCGGGACCGGTTGGATACTGGAAAATGGATGAAAACACGGGGTCAACCATTTATGACACATCGGGAAACGGCAATAGCATTCCTCTTACTAACACAACCTGGATCGCCGGAAAAATTGGCCAAGCACTTGAGTTCAATGGAACCAATTCATATGCAGAAAATACAAATGTCTCCTCCACTCCTCTCGTAAATACCGGTGATGTCACCATCACGGCCTGGATTTATCGAGACACCACAGATACCCAGGACACAATTCTCCGTGTAGATGGAGATGGAGCCGGATCGGGTGGTAACGAAAACTACAAATTCATACTAAACAATGGAGATAATATTGTCCGCCTAATTTGGCAATATGATTCCCAAGTCACGGAAACCGTCAGTGCCACAACCGCACTTACTAACACTTCCGGAATCTGGGTGCATCTTACTGCCGTGCGTGATGTTACAGGCAATGATGTCACTTTTTATGAAAACGGAGTACAACTAGGTACCGTAGTCAGTTACACCAACGACCCCACGGATGGTGCCAGCACTCCCAATTTGACAATAGGCGCCAATGCCTCGGGCGACCCAGCCGTCAACGCTTTCGATGGCCGCATTGATGATGTTAAAGTCTACAACTACATTCGTACGCAGGGGCAAATCACCGAAGACATGAACGCCGGCCACCCCGCCCCCGGTTCCCCCGTTGGCTCATCTATTGCCTACTGGAAATTTGACGAGGGATCCGGAACAAGCATGTTCGACTCATCTGGAAATAGTCGTACGCTTCAGTTCAATAGTGGTACCGGCTTTGGTTCTTACTCCGACAGTGGAATTTTTAACAAAGCCTTTAGTCCTGCCGGTCAGTATGAAGCCAATATTACTAACTCCGCTTTAGCTTTCGATACCAACAGTTTCAGTATCAGTATCTGGGTCAAATCCAGTACCGCCGGCGTCCCCGGTGCAAATGAAATATTATTATCCAAAGGCATCGTTGGCGGCTCAGCCGGCTACCAACTATATTTTGACACTTCCGGTAACATTAACTTTCTTATTCGCGATCCCTTCGCCAATACCGATACTATTACCAGTACTAATAACTGCAACAGCCAGGATTGCTACGACAACCAGTGGCACAACGTTATCGCCGTCAAAACCGGCATCACTCAAATTGAACTTTGGGTTGACGGCAACCGGGTTGTTGTTAAAAACCCCATCACTGTCACCAACACCCTGGACGGAGCCGCTATTTTTTTTCTGGCCAATGCCAACACCGCCGACGATGGAGATGAATTTAACGGCTTTATTGACGAAACTTCAATATACAATTCGGTTTTAACTTCTGATCAAATTAAACTTTTATATAACCAGGGCAAAAGTTCTGCCCTGGGAGCAATTTCCACTACATCTTCCGGCACTCCTGACAACTCCTCAGAGCGGGACCTCTGTATTCCCGGTGACACCACTGCCTGCGAAAACCCGGCCGGCGAATGGTTAATGGATGAAAACACCGGCGGAACTGCCTACAACACCCGCCAATACGGGAAAAGTTCCACTGCTTCAAACGGTACTTTGACTCTTTTGGACACCACTACCAGTTGGGTTCCGGGAAAAATTGGCTCTGCCGTTAAATTTGATGGTGTCGACGGCTATATCTTAGCCGGGAATTTAAACGGCATACTTGCAAGTGCAACTGCCGTTACATACTCTGCTTGGGTAAAATTCACTTCACTTTCAGATACAGCAACTATAATGGCATACCTAACCAACTCTAACAACAGATCCACTTTGCAGGTTGGCAGCGGTACTCTGGGAAGTGGAAATAATGATGTTTATATAGTTATCAACTGTAACGTCGCTGGCGGATGTGCCAGTGGTACGGATGGAGCTTGCTATACCACTTCAAATGCAATAACCACCGGTGTTTGGCAACACTGGACTATGGTTTACGATGGCACCGGTGCCAATACCAGTTGCGGCCGTATCAATTTTTACCTTGATGGCAAAAAACAACCTCTTACTCAGACCGGAACACCTAATAATAATTTTATTACTGGGTCTCCAGACTTCGCCATTGGAAGTGATAAAAACACAGCCGGTACATATGCCAATGCCGTCATTGACCAGGTCCGGGTCTACGACTACGTCCGTACTCCCGCTCAAATCCAGTGGGAATACAACCGCGGCGCGCCTCGAGGTTGGTGGAAACTTGATGAAAATACGGGTACGACGGCTAATGATTCGAGCGGTAATGCATATCATTCCCAAACTTTTAATGGAGCAACGACCTGGGCAACCGGCAAGCGAAATACGGCACTTACATTTGACGGGACTGATGATAATGTACGAATCACTGAAGGGACAGGAATTGATCTTGGTGCAACTACTGACCCATACACTGTTTCTGCTTGGTTCAAAACCACGACTGACTATACCACCAACCCCGGTGCAATTGTGGCTAAGGATGACGGAACAGGAGTCTATCCATTCAGCCTGCAGGTAAACACCTCCGAACAACCTTGTATTATCATGTCAGATGGCACTACCCGTACACTTTGTGGAACGGCAACTGTCAATGATGGAAGCTGGCATTTGATCACTGGGGTAAGAGATACTTCTGCCGACACAGTTACTCTTTATATTGATGGCAATCGTGTTAATTACCAGACCGATCCTACCACCGCCACCATGGTCAATGACGACAATGTGTCCATAGGCAACTCCGGCGCCAGCAGCTATCTCACTAACGACTTTAATGGTCAAATCGATGACGTCAGAATTTTCAATTACAACTTAACAGTTCAACAGATAAGAGATGTTTATAATTCAGGAGCTCTATTCTACGGCCCAGCAACCGGATCACCTTAAAAATAAATCAATTAATGATATACAACATTGATATTATGTAGTATTTGTGTTGTGAAATGATGTTCTTTTATCACTATATTTAATATTTGATATATTTAAAAATTGGATCTTGACACTATATAAACAAGCGAAATATAGTTTAAACATACAAAAAAGAGGTATTTATGGAAAAGTTATTATCAAAATTTGAAAAATACATTCTTTTTACGATCGTTTTCCTATTCCCAATTTTCGTTTTGGCAATTTCTCCAAATCCCTATGTAGTTCCGAAACTGGCACTTTTAACCTTCGGCATATCGCTGGCTCTCTTGGTTTTATGTTTAAAAATAATTTATTCGGGAAAACTCGATTTCTCTGTGGGAAATTTCGATTTCCCGGTTCTTCTAATCGGTTTGGCCTACCTTGCATCAGCAATCCTTCGTACTCCGAATAAAATGGAGGCTCTCCTTCTTCCGGGAACGGCAACCGCTCTCGTCTGTGGGGCACTATTGTATTTTCTTATCAATCAACTAAGAAATGACGATAAAATAGCACTTTCCCACGTCTTACTGGGATCAGGTGCAATCTTTTCTCTTTTGACCCTTTTTGCAATCACGGGAGTTTTCGCGAAAATTCCTCAACTTCCCCCATTTGTTAAAAGTACCGGTTTTACACCGGAAGGCGGATATCTTCCTTCGGTCATGTTTTTAGGTGTTCTTCTTCCGTTAGGAATAGGGCTTTTTATTTCAGAAAAAAATACTGTTAGAAAAATTCTTGCCGGTGTTTTTGGACTTATAATTATTTTAGGAATATCTGCATCCCTTTACAGTCTCCTTCCGGGAAAAACAAATGCCGTCCGCTTCCCTTCCTTTGGAGTTTCATGGTCAATTGCAATTGATTCGCTTAAAGAGTCTCCTGTCTTGGGAATCGGACCCGGAAATTATCTCGCTGCTTTCAATAGGTACCGCCCTATTTCTTATAATAGTACTGATTTGTGGGCAGTAAAGTTCGCAACAGCTAGAAATTTTTATTTTACGGCTCTTACTGAAGCGGGAATGTTGGGTGCGGCAGGTTTTTTACTTCTTATTTGGAGCGTCTATAAGACGACCAAAAAAGACCTTAGAGAACAAAGTTTAGTAAAGTGGGGATCAATTCCCCTTACCCGGTTAATCTCTTTGGGTCTTTTACTGATCATTCTGGCCTTCTTCCCTGCGACTGGGCTTATAACTGTTTTAGTTTTTATTCTTTTATCTTTAGCTGCAACAAGCCATAAAACTTCTCTTAATCTGATTACCCAAGGGACACCGGATACAGAAATTTCTAAAGGGCAACAAGTTGCATCCCGCTTTCCTGCAATTCTTTTGACGGTACCTGTTATTATATCGGTACTATTTATTAGTGTTCGAGCCTCACAGATCTTGGCCGCCGAGTACACATTCCAAAAGTCTCTCGTTGCCCTTTCCCAAAACGACGCATCAAAAACCTACGACACTATGAGAAAGGCAATCGGCCAAAATCCCAGGGTCGATAGATACCATGCAACTTTTGCAAGAGTCTCTCTTGCTCTTGCCAATTCTATAGCTCAACAAGCAACAGCCGGCGCCAAACAAGATCAACCCGTTCAAATAAGCGACGAAGATAGAAAAAATATATCCGCTCTGGTTCAACAAGCAATCGCGGAAGGTAAAGCAGCTGTCGTTCTTAACCCGACAAGATCCGGAAACTGGGAACTTTTAGCTCAGGTATACCGATCAATTATGCCCTTGGCAAAGGGTGCTGATACGTTTGCAATACAAACTTATAGGCAAGCGGCTTCCCTCGATCCGATAAATCCCAACCTTAGAATCGGCCTCGGCGGAATTTACTTCGCACAAGGTGATTTCGAAAACGCTGTTAGGACTTTCGAGCTGGCTGCCGCTGCCAAACCTGACTATACCAACGCCCACTTCAATCTTGCATTCGCCTTAAGACAAAAAGGAGATTTAGATAGGGCAATTCAAGAAATGACTTTGGTTTTGTCATTAATAAAGAGGGATACCAATCCGAAAGATTATGATATTGCCAAGAAGGCGCTCGAGGATATGCAGGCTAAAAAAGCCTCCGAGGCGCCTCAGGGAACTGAACTTACTCCCCCGCAAAAAACCGAGTCGCAGATTAAGCCGCCAATTGATCTACCAACCGATTCGCAACCACCTGAAGCACCTATAAGTCCAACTCCTTCCCCAACCCCAACGGCGCAGGAAACGGTCTCACCTACTTTAACTCCGAAGCCGTAAAACGGTATACACCCCATAGCTAGGACTGAGTAAAATTAAAAATAATATCGAACATTCCCCTCATTTTCCGAATCAAAATAATTTACTCGAAACCCCACATAAATTTTTTGCATATTTCCTCTTACTATACTCATAGTAAAATCATCGCCTAGCATCTTGTAAGGAGGTTTTGATCTTTAGCAATCGAGAATCATAATAACCTGACGTAATCTTAAGCCTAAAGAAACTAGCAGTGCACAAGCAGTGCCAAGCTCTGCTTTTGTCGGAGACTTAAGCTCCGCTTACCGAGTCTAACTCGGCCAAGCTTCGCTTATAACCTATCTCCTTGAGAGGTCGGCTCCCCAGCCTTAAATTGTTACTTGCAAAACCTCTCCTTACAAGATAGTGTAAATATATGCCTGCCCAAAACTTAAAAAAAGAGGCTAAGAGCGAGGTTTATTCCCACATTTATAATAAGGGGGTTGAGAATAGAAACCTCTTCAATGACGAAACTGATTATGAAGTTTTTCAAGGTTTTCTGAAGGATTATTTAACTCCCACCTCAGACACCGAAAGCATCAAAAAAGTCTTTACGGTGAACGGGCGTACTTTCCGAGGTGTTCCTCATCAACCTAAAAATTACTTCAATAAAGTTGATCTCATAGCCTATAGCCTAATACCGGACCACTTCCATTTACTTGCCCGACAAAAACTTACCGGCTCTCTCGAAAAACTAATAAGATCGCTTTGCACTAGATATGCCATTTATTATAATAAAAAATATGCACGTTCTGGCTCCCTTTTCCAAGGTCCATATAAGTCTGTACAAATCAAAGACACCTCACAACTCCTATACTTAACTTATTACTTCCACCAGGTATCTAAAGAAGACGGCGGAGCAAAAACCCACGGCCATTCATCCTACTCAGAATACCTAGGCATAAAGGAAAATCCTTGGGTTAATACAAACGTTGTCATGTCTTTTTTTAACCATTTAAAAAATGGCACTTTTAAGGGAATAAGCGGATACAAACACTTTGTAGAAAATTATGAACTTAATCAAAACGAAATAAAGTTACTCGAAGGAATTTCTCTTGAAAATGACCTTGAAGATCTTAAGAAGACACCGCCGGTACAATCTAAAAATGAATCTCCTGAAAAAACATCCATTAATTCGACTTCCAAACCTAGGCTAAGTATCGCAAAATTTATATCGACTGCCACAGTGGTATTCCTACTTCTTTTTGTTCTCGGAATTAGAAATATCAGAACTTCCACTGCTCTGTCAAATAATAATATAAGTTCTATATCGCCTACGCCTCAAGTTTCAGGAATTGAAGACACAGTTATTGAAGGTACAGAACCTAAAAAAACTTTAGTAATCAAAATTACTGACGGAGTGGATAGTGTTAATATCCGTCAGCAACCAACAACCAAATCGGATAAAGTTGGTGAAGCCAAGGATGGCGACACGTTTGAATTCGCTTCCAAAGAGGGAGAATGGTACGAAATCAAGTTAGAAGACGGATCATCGGCATTTGTGTCAGAAAGATATGCGGAATTAGAAGGTGAGGAAAATAACTAATGCGCAAAGCTCTTACATACACAAGTTTTATAGCTGCTAGTCTCTTGATGATATTCGCATTTGTAACGGCCAAAACCTACTCTCAGCTGGGTATCGCTGTAATTGTTTACCCACTGATGACCTATTTTGCCTTTAAGCTTTTTATCAAAAAAGACCACAAAGTACCGGCAATCGCAGTCCAATTACCGCCTGTGAAGCAAGTCAAAAATCAAGAATTGGAAGAGGTTAAAGTTGTAACAGACAACGTCGGTATTACAGATATAGACAAAAGGGCTTTTCTAAAAATAGTTGGTGCGGCAGGCTTATCATTTTTCGTCTTCTCACTTCTGGGTAGAAGGGCTGAGAGTTTACTTTTTAACAAAGCTTTAGACTCAGGAATAACAAAGCCACTAGGAGGGCCTGCAACAGGCGATGCCGGCCCGACCGGTTCCCTGCCTACGGATGGATACAAAATATCCGAAATTGACGAAAATGACATCACTTATTATGGATTTACCAACAACAACGGTGGTTGGCTTATCATGAAGGTAGATACGGATACAAGCTCTTTCCGTTACGCAAAAGGAGATTCGAACTTTCCTAAGAATTGGGCTAACCGCCAAAAGCTCAAATACGATTACTTCTACAACTTATTTTAGAAGTTGAACACCAATTTGTCTTGACAAATTGAATAGGAATTTATTCCGACAATCTATACTAATAAATTGAACAACCAATTTACCCTAACAATTGGCTACTTTAACCTCTTCTGAGATTGATTTTCCCTGTTAACTATCAATCCAAACATCAAAACAGTCAGATATACCAGAAGTAGAATCGCTGTTTGCTTGATATAGATAGGTGTTATTACGGTTGTAACATTCTGAACGGGCGAGGCCATAATCAGAAGCCAATTTTGACTACCCAGAAGTATTGGAGAATAAGCAACCAAATGTTCTTCCATTTTGCCTGAAATAGTATTCATGTAGGATGCTCGCATTTTTCCTTCCTGACTTGTAGTAAGCGCGCTTTTGAAGCTGTCAATCAAAGCATGATTTCCCCAAAACGGTTTATCAGGAGCTGGATCAAAAACATTTAAACTCAGAGTATCCGGATCAAAACTGTTGTATAATATCTCCCCGTCTTCATTAATCATATAAACTCTTGTCGAGTCTGAAACTTTTAGGAGTTCTAAATAGCGCTGAGTTAACGGCGACAATTCTACCGACGCAGCTACGACTCCGGTAAAAACGCCGTTTTGAAATACGGGCGATGCTACAGGAGTAATTACTTTACCTTTAGTTGCTCCAAGCCGACTTATCACCGGCCGACCGGTGAAGTATTCTCCTTCCTTTTTTTGGTTTTTCGCCCAGATAAAATAATCCCGGTCCGAAAGCGATACGCCAGCATCTCTGGTACCCAGTGTGTTAGAATTAAACTCAACTTCTCCATTGCTATCGGTTACTACTATACCTCCGATCAAACCGCTATCACGCCACTGCTCCACAAATATATCCATATTCTCTGGAAGGCTCGAGTTACGACTCTCGATACTATTCAACTGCGCAAATACCGCAATTGAGTCGCCGAATGTCTGAAAGAAAGTCATAATATTGCTCGCCTCTGCCCTTGCTAGTATCTGTTCGCGTCGCAAAAGCTGCAGGGTAGTTGTCGATTCGGCTCCCCGACCTAAAACTAAATAAAAGACCACGCCAAGCAAGGCTATTAAAATCAGCGAAAACCACCATATCCTTCTCGGCAACATTTTCCAAATCATACTTTTAAGATAGAGGCTAACATTTCCTTTGTCAACAAGACTTAGAATGTCCCCCTCAATTTGAGGGTAATTTTATGGGCAAGCTGCAGGTGCCTATTCTCAATTTCCAGCATGCTGCAGTTGTAGTCCTTCATTATCGGAAAACTGTAAATTTTAGCTCCTACCGTTTCGGCATACTTTATGGCTTTAATAATATTTTTAGACGTACCGCTTCCTGAGATAGTTATAAGCAAGTCTTCTTTTTTAAGAAATACTTTAAGCTGGCAAAAAAATATGTTCTTGTAGCCTTCATCGTTTGCATAGGCCGTAACAATAGCTTCATTAGCTGCAAGGCTTATTGCCTTAATTTCACACATTTTCACCAAATCATTTGCGAAGTGGTTAGCGCAAGACGCACTTCCACCATTACCAATAATATAAACGTATTTTGCTTTTCTAATTGTATTTACAATATCTTTCATTCTCATGTGTTAAATATGACTCTACTTCCACCATCACTGAATCTAAAGGGTAACTCTTTATAATCTTTCAGTGCTTCCCGTACAACCGCTCTTTTATTGGCCGGAAACATAACCAAAAGGAATCCTCCACCACCGGCTCCTACAACCTTTCCGCCTATTGCTCCTGCATTTTTTGCTAACCGGTACATCTTATTAATCCGGGGATTAGTTATCTTGTCGCTTAACGATTTTTTAAGTTCCCAGTAGGTATCCAATAACTGACCAAATCCTGCTAAATCACCTCTCAGGAGCGCTGAAACTCCTTCTTTCGCTAATACTTTGTTCTTATCTAGAAGTGTCTTATTTTTTAAGATGTTTATTGAGGCCAAAACATCATCCGATTTACGGGTAACCCCGGTAAAAAATAGCATTAGGCTATTATTAAAATCTTCACGGACAGATTCAGGTAAGATAACATTCCGGTTGTTGACCGATCCTCCCGCCTTAAACTCAATCATCCTTAAGCCCCCGGCAGATATAACATATTGGTCCTGAACCCCTATGGGCTTTTTAAGAGTATCTATTTCGATTTTGATTGCTTCTTCAGCCAGCTTACGAGAGCCGACAAACTCTCCCAAATAAGTACGAAGTGCGTTTAGTACTCCTATCGTGACAGCACTACTTGATCCCAATCCCGTCCCCCGTGCAGGTATGTCGGCAAGGAACGAAATTTCAATGCCTTTTGTTATACCGAGAAACTTCAAAGCCTCCCGAACCAGCTCGTGTTTAAGCTGACTTACCTTCTCTACATTCTCCTTGATTGTATAGTTGACTACTATAAAATCATCAAATCTTTTATTAACTATGCAGTAAACATATTTATCGATTGTTGTTGTAAGAACTAAACCACCGAACTTAAGAAAATATTCCCGAAAGTCAGTATTACCTCCAAGCAGACTCAAGCGTAAAGGTGTTCTTGTTATTATCATTTCAACTCTATATATAGTGTATTATATGATATTCTCCCCGCGCTGACAGCGCGGGGTCTCACCTCTAGGAGTACCCTGGCATTCATTCAAGATAAAAGAGTGAAATACGTCCACTTCGGTTCTGCACGCGGAATGAGAAACGTAATTAACGCAGGGGTGCGATTGCAACCGGCGACTATTTGATGAAATGTGATGCCCACTATATGTTTGGGAAAGGTTTTGATGAAATATTCAAAGCCGATTGTAACGATAATTGGATTGTTATCCCCCGAAGAAAACGCCAAAAATAACCAACAAAAAATGAGCAATCACTATTTTGGGAGTAAGTAACTTTCGCCTAGACATATCTTAAGCATATCTTAAATAAGTTATGAATGGAAGACTGAACATCTCGCTTGTACCTTGACCTACTCCTGATTAAAATGTATAAAAACGGCAATGAGCAATACACCTTTAGTATCAATAATTATCCCCTCAAGAAATGAAGTTTTCTTATCAAAAACAATTCAGGATATTCTTGCCAAGGCCCGCGGAGAAATTGAAATAATTGCTATTTTAGAAGGTTATTGGCCCAAAGAGGAAAAAAGAGAATTTTGGTCAACCCCAGCGATTATTGATGATCCTCGAGTTATCTACCTCCATCATGGCCAACCTAAAGGATTGAGAGGGTCACTAAACGATGGTGTAGCCATCGCCAAGGGCAAATATGTTATGAAGGTAGATGCCCACTGTATGTTTGGTGAAGGGTTTGATGTAATCCTGGCAGAAAATTGTGAAGACAACTGGGTAGCGATACCAACAAGAAAAAGGTTAGAGCCTGAAAAATGGGAAATAAGTAACGGAAGACCTCCCATAAACTACGAATATATTGAACCTCTGCCTGTTGGAGATAGGATCGAATTTATAGAATGGCGAGAAAAAAATAGGAATAGAAGTCTGGATAAAAAAGAAATAGATGACATTTTGTGTTTTCAAGGTTCTTGTTTTTTTATGCCGAAGAAATTTTATTACGAGCTGGAGTTATTAGATGAAGAAAACTACGGTACATTCCGGAAAGATCCTCAAGAAATAAGCTTTAAAGCCTGGACTTACGGCGGCCGCGTAATAAGAAATAAAAAGACATGGTACGCACATCTTCGTAAAGGAAGACAATATGGCCGGATGTACAGCCCGGATAGTAATGATCTGAAAAAAGGTGACGAATATTGTAAGAAATGGTGGACTGATTCAGCATGGGAAAAACAAAAAAAATCTTTTAAGTGGTTAATACAAAAATTTCCTGATATGCCTGGTTGGGAAAATCATGAATGGTTTAAGAAAAAACCAAAACTCTATCAAAATATCGGCGAGCAAGAGGGTGAATTTAGTTGGCAAAATCCTAAAAAGAAACATAGTAAATTCTGGAATAAAGGTAAATGGGATAATTTCATAGCACCGCTCTTGCCCAAAGACTGTTCTGACTTAACTTTTGTTGAAGTAGGTTGTAACGCTGGATTATTCTTGAAGTTGGCTAAGGAAAAAGGTTTTAGAAACGTTATTGGTGTAGATAGTAATAAAGATGCAATTGAGGAAGGAAAGAGGTACCGAGACAAGCTTGGTTACGATTATAAATTGTTGCACCGGGAAGTCGGTAAAAATTTTAATTTTGATGAACTTCCTGTAGCCGATGTCTTTTTACTCTCAACGGTACATTATTACTTTGAAATTAAAGACTGGCTTGAGTTTGTAGACAAACTGCGAAACAAAACCCGGCTTTGCATAATTGTTTCAAGATCGGTCGATAAAGACAAGCACTGGATGCCATCAGGAGAACTAACTGATCTCAGGAATTATTTTAAACACTGGCAGGAGAAAGGAGCGGTTGCCGATATTTCTACCAAGAATGACCCGAGCCCCAGAGAGCTTTGGAGTGTTATGTTCGAAAGCGACTTGGTACGCATGGATACTGACAAAATTTATATCAAGAATGAAAGACACGGTACCTGGGTTGAGGATTACAAACAGATGAACGAGGCTAAAATCAAGCTGGCTCATGAGATTGCTAAAGATGATAACATTAATATGGAAACAACTGATTATTATAAGCGGTGGGTAGAAAGAAAAAGTGGCACCTGGTCTGAAGAGGAAATTCGCACTTTTGTTAGCAATAAAATTAAGTTGATGTATGAAGTTAAACATAATGGTTTAAGGGATCCTCTGATAGTTAAATCTTACGGCCAAATTTGCGATGGCGGACATCGTTTAACAATTTTAAGGGCACTGAGCTACAAAGGAGTTATTGTTAGAATAGTTTAATGAACCCTAAATTGTTAATCGCAACACACAACGAATTAATCCTTTGGGATGGTTCTCCCCACATTCTTATGAAAAATAAAAAACATAACAAAGTTCACGATTATTATGGCATCACCTGGGATAACGAAAATATTTACGTCTCTGAGCGCATATGGTTACAATGTCATATTCATGTCTTCAACAAAAAACTTAAGAGGATAGGCGAACTGCCCATCGGAGTTGACCTCGCTAGTGTGCATCAGATATTTTGGTACAATGGAATACTTTATATTACCAACACTCAAAGGAATCAAATATTATTGTGGGGTGGATGGAATTGGAATATCCGTACGGTTGAGTGGAAGAAACCGAACGAGCCGCATCAGCACCTTAACTCAATTTGGTGTGATGGGAAGAATTTTTTTGTTGTGGAACACAGAAAAAAGCTAATCCCCAAAAGAATTCGGGTTTTGGATTTAGATTTTACACCTGTTGACTGCATTGAATTAGATGGAGATTTTATTAGAGACCATCCTGAAGGTATACACAATGTTTATATAGAAAATGAAAAGTTGTATACGTGCGGTCCACAAGCTTTAATACAACACAATCTAATATCCGGACGCTCAAAGCCAATTGTCCCCCACCCCCTAATGAATAATCATCACTATGCCCGGGGTCTGGCCAGAACGGCCGGTAAATTTTTCGTTGGACTATCAGAGGCAAGTGAGAGAAGCGAACGCAACAGGGGTAACTCAACTATTCTTGTAACTGATGATAATTTCAATGTACTTGAAACGATTGTACTTAAGGGCACTGGAGGCATCCATGAAATCCGAGCTATAGATGGTATAGATTTAGCCCATAATGGGATAATATGTCCATATTCTTATTAAATTAGAAGACCATGGAAGATACTTTAGAAACACCGCTTTGTAAGTTGGCTAATAAATATGGGACAGACAAGTGTCCAAGAATTAAACACGGATACACTCCAATCTATTACAAGCTCCTAAAAAGCAAAAGAAAGATTATTAAAAAAGTTCTTGAAATGGGTGTTGGCTACTTTGAAGGTATACAAACATCAGATTTCTTCTATCACGAACCGTCTGGTGTCTTGTATCACAAAGGAGCAAGCTTAAAGATGTGGAGAGATTTTTTCTCTGATGCCACAATTTTCGGGGCCGATATCCAACCAGAAACTGTATTTGAGGATAGAAGAATTAAAACATACGTATGCAATCAAACAAAACAAAAAGATATTATAAGAATGTTAAAACAAACTGGTTCAGATATTGATTTATTCATTGATGACGGATCCCACACTAAAGAAGATCAAATCTACTTGGCAAAAACAATTCTCCCACATCTTAAGGAAGATGTTATCTACTTCATTGAAGACGTTACATATCCGAACTACATATTGGAAAACCTTAAAAGCCATAATTGCATCATCTTTAACGGTGGGCAAAAATGGCGAGATGATAATCTTGTACTTGTAAAAAATAAATAATGATTGATTTAATCGAAAGAGCAGTAGTTTAATATGATTGTACTAGTTGATTATGGCATGGGAAATCTGGGTTCTGTTGTTAAGGCTTGCAGACGACTTGGTGTTTCCATAAATATTGTCTCTACTCCCAAAGAAATAAATTTGGCGGATAAAATAATATTGCCTGGAGTTGGCAATTTTTCAGAAGGGGTTAAAAACCTTGAGCCACTTAGGAAGGTTCTAACTAAAAAGGCGCTGGTTGATAAAATCCCAATCTTAGGAATTTGTCTGGGGATGCAGCTTCTGGGGGAAGTCAGTGAAGAAGGTACCGGAAAGGGTTTGGGGTGGATAAAAGGTAAAAATGTTAAGTTTAATGTTGATTTGAAGGTCCCCCATGTAGGCTGGAATAGCGTAAAGATAGTTAAAGATAGCCCCGTATCAATTCCCGGGAATTATTATTTTGCACATTCTTACCATTTAATTTGTCAGGAAGATGATGTTTTGATGACGACTAAGTACGGAATTGAATTTGTCTCTGCAGTCCAAAAAGACAATATTTACGGAGTCCAATTTCATCCAGAAAAGAGTCATAAACAGGGATTGAAGGTATTAAATAAGTTTCTAAATGTTTAGACCACGAGTTATCCCTACCCTGTTGTTAAAAGACGGCGGACTTGTAAAAACCGTTAAATTTTCCAATCCAACTTATATAGGGGACCCTATTAACGCAGTAAGAATTTTTAACGACAGAGAAGCCGACGAGTTGGTTTTCCTGGATATAGAGGGCATTATACAGTTGAGTTTAGTGAAAAAGGTTGCCGAGGAAGCATATATGCCGTTTGCTGTTGGTGGTGGAATCCAAAATCTATCGCAAGCGAGAAAGCTTTTTGAAGTTGGAGCTGAAAAAGTAGTTATAAAAACTCATACAAAAATAATTCCAGAAATTGCCAATGTTTTTGGATCTCAAAGCATCATTGCCTGTATAGACGTTTCCGACAATATTCCCATTAAACGGGCAAGGTTAGTGGAAAGCTTGGGTGCAGGAGAGATAATTTTACAATCCTCTGCAAAAGATGGCACCAGAGACGGGTATGACTTAACTTTAATAAAATCTATTAGCAGTGTTGTAAATATTCCTGTTATTGCGCTCGGGGGAGCAGGAAGCATAAAAGATTTCTCCAAAGCAATTGCCGCTGGAGCTTCTGCAGTATCGGCTGGGAGTTTGTTTGTTTACCATAATGGAGGCATTCTTATTAATTATCCTGACAAGGAGGAATTGGAAAAAATCATATGATATGCAGGCGATGTATCATGGACAATAAAATTCCTGGTATCTGTTTTAATAATGGTGTCTGCAATTATTGCGATCTTCACGATAGGTTGGAAAATGAATATCCTATCAATCTGAAGAGGTTAAAAGAAATATTTAAGATTGTTAAAAAAGAAGGTCGAGGCCGCGAATTTGATTGTGTGGTTGGTGTATCAGGCGGATGTGATTCCTCCTATATGCTTCATTTGTGTAAAGAATATGGACTGCGTCCATTGGCTGTCACATTCAATAACTCTTGGGAAAAAGTAGAAGCTGTTTACAACATTTATACCATGACAAAAAAACTTAATATCCCCCTTCGTACTTATGTGTTAGACGCTAAGGTTTCTCACGACTTATGTCTCTCTTTCTTAAAGGCATCAGTTCCTGAGATAGATGCGCCCCTAGATGTTGCCATAATAACTGTTCTTAGACAAGCTGCAATCGATAATAAAATCAACTACATATTTAACGGACACTCGTTTAGAACAGAAGGGATAGCTCCCCATGGGTGGTATTACTTTGACGGGAAATACGTTGCCGATATTCATAATAAATTTGGACAGAGAGACTTGGGTAATTTTCCCAATCTTTGGCTTCAAAGGTGGCTGAAAACACTACTTTTTTACAACATAAAGGAGATAAGACCTCTGTATTACATCAATTATAAAAAGGGGGATACAAAAAAGTTATTAAAAAAGACTTACGGCTGGAAAGAATACAAACACCATCATAACGAAAATTTATGGAGTACGTTTACTTATAATTATTATTTGCCAATGAAATTTGACAAAGATCAACGTGTTATTGAATACTCTGCCCTAGTCAGATCAGGACAAATGTCAAGAAAGCGAGCCTTAGATAAAATGAAAAAGGAGAATATTATTAATAGTGATATTGTTTCCTACGTCATAAAAAAATTAGGTATTTCAGAGAAGGAGTTTGCTAAGTATATGAGCCTGCCCAAAAAAAGTTATCAGGATTATGCTACATATTTGACTACTTTCAGGACTACTAGACTTTTTTGGTGGGCAATGTATAAAATGGGGCGCGTTTCAAAAAGTTTTTATATAAAATATACAAAAAGAAATGATAATTAGTATCTGCATACCCTGCAAAAATAGAACACATGACCTGATAAAAATAATTCCTTCCTTGCTCGCGGCAGCTAGGCTTAGTCCCCCTATTGAAATTATGATCCTTGATTATAATTCCGAGGATAATCTAGCCGATTATGTAAAGGAATTAAAGAGTAAAGACTTTGGTAAAGACAATTTTATTTCCTACGCCAAATTTACTGGAAGAAAAACCTATCACATGGCTCACGCATACAACCTGGCAGTTCGTTGCAGTGTGGGTGAAGTAAATATTATTCTAGGGACAGATATTATTGTCTCCATCGATTATCTGAAGTTTATTAGAGAAGCATTTGAAAAGGAGGGTGTTGTATGGGCTTGCCCCTTGGATTTGAAAGGAATTATCGCCTGTACTAAACAGGAATTTAGCGATACTGGAGGATACGATGAAAGGTTTGAGTTTTACGGTCCCGAAGACCGCGAATTAGATTCGAGATTAAGACGTCGAGGTGGAAAATTTAAGAGTGTGCCTAACCAAATGTTAAAAGAGATAGTTACTTCAAGAAATGAAAAATTTGCCAACTATCGCCCGATTTCGCATCCAAAAAGAAAACAGTTAATGAGGAGTGTACTTAAGGAGAACAGTGAAAACAATGTCTTGGTGGTCAATAAAACGACTGGCTGGGGAAGGTGGTCATTGACATGAACAAAATGGTAAGTGTCATTATTCCATCAAGAAACGAGCGTTTCTTGAAAAGAACCATAGAAGATCTTCTTAAAAACGCTACTGGTGAAATAGAAGTAGTTGCAGTCTTGGATGGCTATTGGCGGCCGGTTGCTCTTCCAAAAGACCCTAGAGTGAAAAGAGTAGTTCACCGTCAACCCAAAGGTATGCGTGCTGCCATTAACGCTGGGGCATCTATAGCGAAAGGTAAATATTTAATGAAAACGGACGCTCACTGTTTGTTTGCAGAAGGCTTTGATGAAACTCTTATGGCAGACTGTGAAGAAAATTGGGTAGTTATCCCCCGCAGGTATTCACTAGACGCAGAGAACTGGACAATAAATAAAAGGAGGCCGAAACGCGATTACCATTATCTTTGTTTTCCCGAAAAAGGCAAACCACACGATTGGGGAATGCACGGAGTGGAATGGCCGGAAAGGTCAAAAGAAAGGTCGGACCCCAAGTATGACATTGACGACAACATGAGTTTTCAAGGCAGCTGCTGGTTTACACACAAAAGATGGTTTGACGACTTTATAGAAAAGTTAGATGAAAACCCAATTTATGCCGGTTGGGCTCAGGAACCTACCGAAATTGGCCTTAAAACATGGCTTGGGAACGGCAAAGTAATGGTCAATAAAAAAACTTACTATGCTCACCTGCACAAAGGCAATGCGTACGGACGAGGCTACCAAATGGATAGGTCTGGTGTTATAGCCGGTCACAATTATGCAGCAGACTATTGGATAAATAATTCATGGCCCAAGCAAATTCATAAAATTGACTGGCTTGTTGAAAAGTTCTGGCCTGTCCCTACATGGCCTGAAGATAGAAGCAAATGGGTATCGCCAGTATAATATTTGGTCAGCTCTGGTAGCCCTCACGGCAGAAACTACAAGATTGAAGACGCAATTAACCCTTCCCCCACTCAATCCCTTGGTTGGCAACGACCAAGTTGGCGGCATCATTTTCAAAAAGGATATCCTTACCACGAACAGACATTTCCCGTTTGGATAGCGGCAATCTATAGTTAGCAACTTTCTTATCGTCCGGAGTTAGAATCATCGAAATAAGTGTGTGAAGATCATAATACCCCGCTATGGAACCTTTTCGAGAAAGGCGCCTCAATATATCTTTATCTTCAGGGCCATAAAATTCAAAACGCTCATCATAGCCTCCCACGGCAATCATCTCTTTACGGCTACAAACAATAATGCCGATGCAAAAGTCGTTTACGGACCGCAAGTATGTAGCGCAAGTTTTAGCCAAAAGTTCACGGACCATCTTAAAGAATTGCGGCACCGGAAGAATATCCGTACTAGTAATAACTACATATTCCCCAGTTGCTTCTCGAATTGAAAGGTTGCGTGCGTGAGCCATATGATAATACTTGCGCTTGCGATAGGTTTTAATACGAAGACTATTTTCTGGTAATAAAGAACGGCGCACATCTTTTAATAGAGGTGCCAATGACGGTTGATCACCATAATCAACAATAACAATCTCTACAGGCGGGCTTAGGTTAGCTGCAGTTACTACAGACGGCATTGATGCGAGAAGATCATCTGTTCGTTTATGAGCTGGCAGACAATAACTTATGAGCATGAAAAAATTTTACCAATAAAAAAAGATGGACACAAGGTTGGCAAAACTTAGATGTTAACCTATAATCGGTTCAATGAGTCTGGATTTATCGATAATCATCCCCGCCCGAAATGAAGTGTTTCTGCAAAAAACCGTTAGCGATCTATTGACCAAAGCCGAAGGGAATATCGAAGTTATAGTCGGAATTTAAAAGAATTATTTAATCTATTGGTTCTTGACAAATCTTCTGACCTGAATCATAAATAATCAATGTCCAGGAAGTCAAAAAGTTCTATTGGCCTCAAACCGAACTTCTTATTTCTCCCAGCCCTTTCAACTTTAGTGTTTTTAGCCGTCATCGTGGTTATAAGGGGAGATGGATCTATATTGGCAGGCAAGCCAGTCAAGACACCCACCCCATCTGTTCAGATAAGCGTTGTAAGCCCAAACGGAGGTGAACAATTTGTTCAAGGTGTACCAAATACTATTAAATGGAAAGGTGGCTACAGAACAGTAGCGGTTGGACTGGCTACCCCAGATGCTAACACAAACTATGCTATTGGTTGGACTGATAATAACCCTCCTTATTCCGGTTCCCAAACTAATGGATACACTGGGAATATAATTGGCTTTATAAATACTCGTGAAGGCGGGGGTTATTACTTGCCAAATAGTTCAACCACTTGGAACGGCCTGAAGGTTTGTAACTTTCATCCAAATTTGGACCCAGATACCTGGTGCAAAGATGTACAGCCAGGCAGTTATAAAATTTTCGTGTGGTCCGAGACTGAAGGGGGAAGCCTGTGTATAGGCGGTGGGACTGGACCGACTGGAAAATATACTTCCAAAAATACTCCGTGTAACTGGGACGTAAGTGATCAGGCTTTCACCATTTTAGCTCCTTAGTCCTCCTCTCACCGAGTAATTTCCTATAAGATTATTATGTGATATTATCGGGTAGAATTTGTATGACAGATCTCTCAATCCTAATACCCGCCCGAAATGAAGTGTTTCTGCAAAAAACCGTTAGCGATCTATTGACCAAAGCCGAAGGGAATATTGAAGTGATTGTCATCCTTGATGGGTACTGGCCTACTCCTCAATTAATTGACGATGATCGCCTCAAAATTATCCATCGCGGAAAGTCCATGGGTATGAGAGCAGCAATAAATGCAGGTGCTGCAATTGCTAAAGGCAAATTCCTAATGAAAACTGATGCACATTGTATGTTTGCGAAGGGGTATGATACAGTACTTGCCACGAATTGTGAGGATAATTGGGTTGTCGTCCCGAGAAGATATGCACTCAATCCGGAAAAATGGGAACGAATTGACAATCCTAAATATCCGATTGACTACATGTACCTGTCAAATGATCTCCATGGTGTTGTCTGGACTGAAAAAAATAAAGATCCAATATTGGCAAAAAAACTCATAGATGAAACGATGAGTAATCAGGGCAGTGTTTGGTTTATGACGAAGGAATATTTTTCCGACCTTGAGTTGATGGATGAGTCAGCCTATGGAATCTTTTGGAATGAATTTCAGGAAATCGGTTTGAAGTGTTGGTTATCAGTAGGTCGCGTGATGGTTAATAAAAAAACCTGGTATGCACACTGGCATAAAACCAGTGATTATGGCCGCGGATACAGCCTGGGAAGCAGTGAACAACCTAAAGCATTAGCGACCGTGGCCAAGTGGAAAACAAAAGGCTGGCATAAGCAAACCCTTCCCCTTACTTGGCTCATCGAGAGATTTTGGCCGGTTCCCGGATGGACACCCGAACTTGTTGAGAATCTGAAAAAGAAATCGGATATAATGCAAGCAAAATGACCGACCTTTCTATTTTAATTCCGGCCAGAAACGAAATGTTTTTGGCTCGTACCATAGAAGATATTCTACAAAATATTGAGGGTGATACAGAAGTTATTGCCGTATTAGACGGATACTGGGCAGACCCTTCAATTCCCCAGCACGAGCGGGTGACCATAATACATAATCCCAAGTCAATTGGCCAAAGAGGCGTCACAAATCAAGCCGCAAAACTTTCGAAAGCCAAGTATGTGATGAAGTGTGATGCACATTGTGCCTTTGATAAGGGGTTCGATATAAAAATGCTTGATGCAATTAAGGGTCATGACGACTGGACCATGGCTCCCTTAATGAGAAACCTGCATGCTTTTGATTGGGTTTGCACTGACGGCCATAGAAGATACCAGGGACCAAGCGGACCCTGTAAGGAATGCGGCAAGGAAACCAAAAGGGATGTTGTCTGGATCGCCAAGGAGAGCCCAAAAAGCAGGTCATATTGTTTTGACTCTACCCCCCACTTCCAGTATTTCGGTGAATATTCTAAGCGGCCTGAGGGCCAGGGGGAAATAACCGAAACAATGTCACTTCAAGGAAGTTGTTGGATGCTGACCCGCGACAAATATTGGGAACTTGAGGTTTGTGACGAAAAATTCGGCAGCTGGGGGTCACAGGGAATCGAGGTTGCGGTCAAAACCTGGCTTTCGGGAGGCAAGGTTATGGTTAATCAAAAGACCTGGTACGCTCATATGTTTCGTACTCAAGGAGGAGACTTTAGCTTCCCTTATCCAATCTCGGGGAAAGACCAAGAAAAGGCAAAGTCTTATGCCCGCAATCTTTTTTTTAACAACAACTGGCCTCAACAAGTTCGTCCGCTTTCCTGGCTCATAGAGAAATTCTGGCCGGTCAAAGGCTGGACCGAAGAAGATTTAAAAAAACTCAAGGCAAATACTTTCAGGTTTTCATCAAAAGAAATTATTATTAATCCTGCAGAAAGTGAACCCAATGAGAATGGTGCGATTGAAGGTGTCATATATTTTGCCGGGGATTATACTGCTCTACCCGAAGCTCCCGAACCGACGCCTAGCAGGAAAGAGGCTGATGAACCAATCAAAGGTATGATATATTACAGTGACTGTACTCTTGATGAAAAAATTGCCAAGCCAGTACGGGAGCAACTTGTAAAAATCAGCCAGGAAAAAGATATTCCCATCGTCAGCGCAACCCTAAAGAAAATGGACTTTGGAAGTAAAAATATTCACTTCCCTTCCTTAAAAAAAGGCCATCGGGCGATGTTTAAACAAATTGTGGCCGCTTTAGAGCATAGCAAAGCCAAGATCATTTTCTTTTGCGAACACGATATCCTTTATCACCCCTCGCATTTTGATTTTAATCCCCCTAATAAAAACACTTTTTACTATAACCAAAATGTCTGGTTTTTAAGAACCACTGATGGTCACGCTCTCCACTTTGATGTCAATCAGCTCTCCGGCTTATGCGGCTATCGCGAAGCGCTTTTAACCCATTTCCGGGAGCGCTACGAACGGGTTGAAAAAGAAGGCTTCAGCCGCAAAATGGGCTTTGAGCCAATGACTCACAACCGCATCAAATGGAAAAATGAATTTAAACTAGGTACCTGGAAATCCGAGCATCCCAATATCGACATCCGCCATCCGGGAAATATTACCGGCCAAAGGTGGCATAAAAGTGAGTTCCGGAATAAAAAACTTCTCGTCGGGTGGATTGAAACCGATAACGAAATTCCCGGCTGGGGAAAAACAAAAGAGTTAATGAAGAAATTCAATTAACAGTACAAAGCTTTACAATCGTCTATTAATCGTCTACAATTCGTCTACAATCTGTTAAGATTGAACTCATGTTTACTCCTAAATATACCATCACAGATAGGCTGTTGTCCAATATCAAACATATAAGTGCTATAGTCAACAGCCTTAACAGCAGACGATTCCCGAATGTTATATTAGTGAACTTGGAAAGAATTGCCCGGGAAGTTTCTTCCTATGCTTCAACCAGCATTGAGGGTAATCCCCTTCCCCTAACCGAAGTCAAAAAGATTCTTAGATCGACCCCGGCACATATAAGGGAAAGTGAAAAAGAAGTTCTCAACTATAACCAGGCCTTAGGGGAATTGAATAAACTACTTCGCGACAAGTCACGAAGTATTCCTTCGGACGAGTTTGTTCACTCCTTCGTGAATAAGAAATTGGGCCAAGGCAGTATTAATTTTTCCCTTGATCTAATTCTTGGCATCCACAAACAGGTTATGGCAGGACTATTGCCAGATTTTGAGACCGGATCTCTCAGGCAGAAGCCGGTCGTAGTTAGCAATCCAAGAACTGGACAGGTAGTATATTTGCCTCCCGACGCAAAAGATGTCAAGCAGTTAATAAGTGGCTTAACTGATTTTGTGAAGAACAACAAAAATATAATAGACTCCCTTATTTTAGCGGGGATATTCCATAAGCAATTTGTACTTATTCATCCTTTCCTTGATGGGAATGGAAGAACTACACGCTTAGCAACTAAGATCCTGCTTGCAGAAATGGGCATAAATACGTTTAATCTGTTTAGCTTTGAGAATTATTACAATAAAAATGTTACCCGCTACTTTGAAACTGTGGGCGAAAAAGGAGATTATTACGACCTCGTAAATCAAATTGATTTTACCGCCTGGCTTGAATATTTTACCGAAGGTATAATTGATGAGCTTTTGCGGGTTCAAAAAATCTTGCCGAAAGTTGCGACAAGCCCAAGTACAGAATTACAAGAACATCATCGAAAATTATTGGAATTTATAAGGAAAAAAGGATTTATCAAAGATAGTGATTATGCGAAGTTAGTACACCGTGCTAAAGCAACCCGGGCACTGGATTTTCAGAAATTAATTCGTATGGGACTCATTAAAAGAAGAGGTAAAGGTAAGGCTACATACTACATCACGCAATAATCGGACGTCACGAGCTGACCTCTGATGAAATCCCCGGATGGGGAAAAACAAAAGAGTTAATTAAGCATTTTAAATGAAAGTCGTTGTCTTTTCGTATCATAAATGATACGATTTTAGTTATATGAATGATACGATTCTAAACGGCAGGCAGAAAAAGATTCTAGAACTACTTAAAGTCAGCGGAAAGTTATCCCGTCTGGAATTGTCTGAATTGATTCCTCTAAATAAACCTATTTCAAAAATTACACTAATAAGGGATATAAACACCCTTATCAAAGCGGGGTTAATACTCGCAAAAGGTAAGGGAAGATCTACATCTTATTGTATATCCAATACCAATCCTCTTTTGGAATTTGTTGACATCGATAGTTATTTTAGTAAGGAGGTGGACAACCGGAATGCAAGAAATAATTTTAACGTTAACGTTTTTGATAATTTAACTAATTTATTTACGAATGAAGAAAAAGCCATATGGTTAAAATCCTCCGAGGAATTTAAAAAAAGGATAACACATTTAGACAAAAGTATTTATAAAAGAGAACTGGAAAGATTTATTATAGAATTTTCGTGGAAGTCGGCTCAGATAGAAGGCAATACTTATGACTTACTAGAAACCGAAACGTTGCTTACGCAAAACATCGAGGCAAAAGGACATTCCAAAGAAGAAGCTATTATGCTTATTAACCATAAAAAGGCTTTTAGTATAATTTTAGAAAACAAGGCTAGCTTCGTAAACCTAAACTTTTCAGACATTGTCCAACTGCATGAAGCTTTGACAAAAAAACTGGTCACATCGGGCATTCGCAAATATCCTGTGAGAATTACAGGAACTTATTACACCCCACCTTCCCTTAGCGCTGATTTGGAATACTATCTGCGAAAAACAATTAAACTAATAAACCGCACAAGTTTCCCTCCGCAAAAAGCAATAATAGCGTCTGTTGTAATCGCCTATATTCAGCCATTTAGCGACGGCAACAAAAGAACTGCCAGAACTTTATCTAATGCAATTTTATTAGCGCATGATTTTTTCCCGCTTTCCTACAGAAATGTGGACGTCAATGAATACAGAAAAGCTCTAATACTTTTTTATGAACAAAACAATTTGTATCACTTTAAAAAGATGTTTTTCGAACAGCTGGAATTTGCACTGAATAACTATTTCAGAATTAAATAGCAGTAAAAACATTATTTCAATCCCGGCTGGGGAAAAACAGCCGACTTGATAAAGCACTTACAATGAAAGAAATTTAATGACATCCTCCCCGCTCTCTGAGCGGGGTTTCCTCTAAAGAGGATGACATATCAGAGTTCAATTCATCCCCGATTAAATCGGGGTTTTCTTGAAATCTGTTATTAAAGTGTCTATAGATAGTTAATATTTGCTTTGAGTAACTTCACGAAATTCTGACAGAAGTTCTCAACAAAGTCACTATCCTTAAAGAATGGTCTCAAATCGTTATATAAATCTTTAGGATCAATCTTCTCTACTTTCCTCAAAATCTTTTTTCTTAAGTCTTCTCTATCTTTAATACTCAGTAAACCATTGATTCTTTGTGAATTTACCCTTATTCCCGTTTTTTTAGCCTCTCCCAACATCCAAATTAGATCAAAAACATCTCTTCCTTTAAATGACTCCGACTGTTCTCCACCTCTTTTATATTCCCGGGTTAAAAACGCCGCAATCTTATTGGCAAACAGCGTCCCGAAATCATAAGTTTTAGCTAAAAAAGAAAAATCATAAGCAGAGAAAAGCTGAGTCTCGGTATTAAAATTCCTATCCTTGTTGAAAGAAAAATCCAGTCGCAAGAACAAAATGTTGCTGTCGCTTGCCGTTGCGAAACCAATTTCTTTCAAAACCGGAAATTTTAAGACTACAGTAAGATTTTTAAAATTTAAGTCAAGATCTTTGTACTGCATTTCTTTTGCAAAATATTCTTTTAAATCTTTTTGAAACTCGTCAAAGTCGAAACTTGTACCGTTAATGTCGAAGTCGAGGTCCTCTGAAATTCGAGGTAATCCATAAAACTTTCTGAGACAAGTTCCCCCCGTAAATATCAGGTTCTTGTAGGAAGATGTATAAATGAAGTTCAAAACAAAAACCTGAAGCTCTTCTTTGAGTAAATTTCTAACAAAATCTCTGTTAGCAAGACTCCCGTTTTTTGTAATTACGCCTTTTAAATTTTGTATTACCATTTTAATTTTTTTAACTCCTTCTTAATCTTATATGACCCAGACTCAAAAACAATTTTTTTAAATCCCTGCTTATCATTTTCATTAAATTGATCCCAATTGATTCTTAAATTTTCCAGATTTCCCTTCTTCCTAAAATATAGAAAGTCAAATAGAGCTTTGGCTTTGGTCGCAAATTTGATTCTTTTATTCTCGAAGTCTATAACGCTAAAACCACTAAAAAGATCGTCTCTTATACTTTTGTAAATAAAGCTTCCCAGTTTGTTTTTATAGATTCTCCCGGTTTTTGTTGTAACCGAGGTAATCGCATATACCCCTTCAGGAATTACGCCAAACTTGGAAAGAGCATATTCCAGGGAAATATATGAAGGATATCTGATAATGTTTGCCAGATATTCAAAATATTTCTCCCTAAGGTCCGGATTCTTGGCTAAACTTAGCAAATATAAACGGCTAATATAAAGCCCTTTTTTTAACGCGATTATTTCTCCCTTTTTCAGAAGCTTTTTGATCCAATAATTTAAATTCTCCCCTTCTTTACCCAAGATTTCTCCGAGAGTAACTTTATTAAAATAAGGCAATTGTTCCATAATTAGTAGATTATTTTACTAATTCTGGAATAAAAATGCAGTTTTGTCAAGAGTTTCGCAATCCCCGGCTGGGTAATAAAAAAGTCGGTAAGTCTACAAATCGGTATTTTATTCCAGAAATACTAATCATTTGGTAGTAATTGTAAAATATAAGGGACAGCTTCCTAATCTTTTTTTAGCATCGAAAGCTGATATTTCTTTACCTCCTCAAATATTTTTTTCTTGGCTTTTTCCCAAGAAAAATCTTTATCGAAAATTTCAATTTTCCTTGAAATATCATCTACCTCGGCATCATGGAAATAAATAAGTCCTTTAAGGATGACCATCGGTTGATAACTGGGATACTTTTTCAGGGTCATATTTATCATTTTTTCCAAGCTGAAACGTTTTAGCAAAAAATAAACATCAATAAAATCGCGCCTCTTTCCCCTCATTGAAATTGCAACCATCTTCATTGCAGCAATGTCCTTTATTCCGGCAAGCCTTACATTTTCGAAATCAATTGGCGTAGTTATTAATTGATAGGGATAATAAAAAAGTGAAAAACTCACTCCATCTACTTCTAAAATAAGCGTATCTTTGGCAGTCCTCTGAACCTTGACTTCTTTAAATTCTTTTTGGAAATCCGCTATAAGCTTCTCTGTTTCAAAATGTCCAGGCGAATAAAAATCAAAATCTAGCGAAGTTCTGTGCCCCAGTTGAAGCGCAAGTGCCGTCCCGCCGGCCATATAAGACTGCCTTGGAAGATATTTTAAGTTTGGCAAAAATTTTAACTGATCCTCTCGCAGGATATTTTTGTAAATCATACGGGGTAAATATTTAAGATTGCTTTGTCAGAATCAACAATTTTGTCTACCTTGAGAATTTGTTTCCAGTAATTGAGAGACTCCTCGTTCCAAACCCCCTTTTGCGGATTTTTTACTGCATCCCTTATTTTATCTATCGTGAAGTTTTCGAAAACCCAAGCAATAGCTTTGTCGTCACCCAAATTAAGAATCTGAGTTATAATTTCACTTGCAAGGGAAGGATCATTTTTATCTAGACGATCAACATTATAGGAAGGTAAATAGGATTGAAGAAACTTAGGTATAGGCATATCCGATTATACCATTTTTAGAAACCAAAAATATACAACGGGCTGGACAGAACCAGATAATAAATCCCGGCTGGGCCAAGTCAGACTTGGCTGGGGAAAAACGGCCGAACTCATCAAGAAATTTAATTAATATCTCCATTTCCGGCAATGCTTTCCGACAAAGCTTCTGATATTATGTAAATAGTTTTTAGCCGTCAATAGTACGGCTTATGTTTGATGTAATTTAATGCCTACTAAAAGAGATTCGCAATTTTTAATAAATACTTTTTACAATAAAGTCAGGAGGTGGGACAAATCGTGAAAAAATATTTATGGAGAATTTACTATGGGGATGGGACAACCTTCGATAATACAAAAGGGAGACCCGAGGACGCTCCTCCTGTAAACGTTCAGGTTATCATTCAACCCCACAGAGAAAACGGCAGGCAAACTATTCATTCCTGGGATTGGTATTATCGTAGAGATAATTATTGGTATGGCTGTGATATCTGGGGACTTATTGACCAGCTTCTTTGGAATAATGTAACGGCTGTTAAGCAGGGAAGGACATTATCAAATAAAGATTTTGACGCTGTTATAAAAAGAGCCATAGCTGATGGCGATTTTCTTCCGCAGACAGCTACCTTACCTATAGATAAACCAAAACAAGCTTATGGGGAGGGTTCTAATTATGAAGAATAAATTAATAGCCAATTTTATATATAAGGCTACGGAAATAGCCTACAAGACACTAAAACCTTTTATAAGTCAGGAGAAACTTGAACAATGGAAACCGGTACATCTTTGTTGGTGGTTTATTAAAAACCAGCTATCAGTTCCTGAATATTTTATAGCTGCTAATGTATTCACTCCTTCGTTAGATGAATATAGATTTGCAGAAGACGGAACAATAGGTTCAGAGACCTTACTTGGGACACAATCAACTTCTTTTGATAGAACAATAACAGGAGATAACGTAATTTGGCTTCGTGTACAGCTACAGGAAAACGGAGGGGCTAATGGCGCTGTCTCTGATGACTGGCAACTTCAGGTCCAAAAAGGGGCTTTAGGATTTAACAGTGTTACTGCTTCAAGCACTTATGTTAGAACTGCAAACGGCACTCCCGCTGACGCGGACGCTGTAAGCACATCGAGATTAACGGGAGGTTCAGGTTCTTTTGTTGCAGGTGCTTACGAAGAAGGAGATGGGCTAGTAGATAATAAGAGGTTAACAGCTTCAAATTATACAGAGCATATATGGTCCTTAACTTTAGATTATTCGGACTTAACAGATAATGATTCTTTAACGTTCAGGGTTTTGTTAAATGGAGGAACTTTTCTCCATAACGTTACTCCAACTCTAACAATAGATAAACAGGTTGCACAGTCGTCTTCGGTTTCTCCGTCTGTATCACCTTCCGTTTCTCCTTCTGTTTCCCCAAGTGCTAGTGTAAGCCCATCTGTATCGCCTTCGGTGTCACCTAGTGTATCGCCATCAGTGAGCCCATCTATTTCTCCTTCCGCATCGGTTAGCCCCTCGGTTAGTCCGTCTGTAAGCCCATCTGTCTCTCCGTCTATTTCACCAAGTGCTTCTGTTTCACCGTCAGTGTCACCATCTGTCTCGCCTTCAGAATCCCCATCTGTATCACCCAGCATTAGCCCATCTGCCAGTGTTAGCCCAAGCGTTTCGCCGTCAGTAAGTCCGTCGGTATCGCCAAGTGCATCTGTTTCTCCTAGTGAGAGTCCCTCAGTTTCACCTTCGGTTAGTCCAAGCGTGAGTCCATCAATAAGTCCATCTGCATCCGTTTCACCCAGCGTCAGTCCGTCTGTATCTCCTTCGGAAAGTCCTTCCATATCACCATCGGTGAGTCCTAGTGTAAGTCCATCTGTCTCTCCAAGCGCGTCGGTGTCACCATCGGTGAGTCCATCAGAATCACCTTCAGTATCCCCATCTGTTTCTCCGTCCATAAGCCCATCGGCATCTGTTAGTGCTTCAGTGAGTCCATCGGTCTCACTTTCTGTTAGTCCGAGTGTTTCACCATCAGTTTCTCCTTCTGCATCAGTCAGTCCGAGCGTCAGTCCGTCAGTATCTCCTTCGGAAAGTCCAAGTGTAAGCCCAAGCGTAAGCCCATCGGCATCTGTTAGTGCTTCAGAATCACCATCTGTATCACCATCGATGAGTCCTAGTGTAAGTTCATCTGTCTCACCCAGCGCATCGGTATCACCATCGGTATCCCCTTCCGTTTCTCCAAGCGTGTCGCCATCAGTTTCACCCAGTATCAGTCCGTCAGCAAGTGTTTCTCCTTCGGAAAGTCCTTCTGTTTCTCCGTCGATATCTCCGTCTGTGAGTCCGAGTATATCTCCTTCTGCATCTATATCCGCAAGTGTATCTCCATCTGTAAGTCCATCAGTCAGTCCTTCTGTTAGTCCATCTGTTTCTCCAAGCGCGTCAATTAGCCCTTCTGTGTCACCATCCGTTTCTCCTTCTGTCAGTCCGTCGGTCAGTCCGTCAGTTTCTCCTTCAGCATCTGTTAGTCCTTCCATAAGCCCGTCCATATCGCCTTCTGTTTCACCAAGTGTAAGTCCATCTGTATCACCATCTGCATCGGTGTCGCCTTCTGAATCACCGTCTGTATCTCCTTCAGAAAGTCCATCGGTTTCACCTTCTGTTAGTCCATCAGCCAGTGTATCTGCTTCAGTCAGTCCTTCTGAATCTCCTTCTGTTTCACCATCAGTTAGTCCCAGTGTTTCGCCGTCAGTTTCTCCTTCTGCATCAGTCTCACCATCCGTCTCGCCATCGGAAAGTCCATCTGTTTCTCCCTCTGTGAGTCCATCAATCAGCCCATCGGCATCGGTAAGTCCTAGTGTAAGTCCGTCCGTATCGCCAAGCATTTCCCCGTCAGCATCGGTTTCACCGTCAACGCCACCTGGTGAAAGTGCGTCTGTGTCACCGTCAGTTAGTCCATCAATTTCACCCTCTATAAGCCCATCCGTTTCCCCATCTGTATCACCAAGCGCATCCGTCAGCCCGTCCGTCAGTTCATCAGTATCACCTTCAGTGTCCCCATCTGTTTCCCCATCCATAAGCCCATCTGCATCTGTTAGTGCTTCAGAATCCCCATCTGTATCACCTTCTGTTAGTCCAAGTGTGAGTCCCTCAATAAGTCCATCTGCATCCGTAAGTCCATCCGTCTCCCCCTCGGTATCAGCAAGTATTTCCCCGTCTATATCTCCTTCGATCTCGCCCAGTGCATCTGTCAGTCCTTCTGTATCACCTTCAGTTTCGGCATCCGTGTCACCAAGTGCATCAGTTAGTCCCTCTGTTTCTCCCTCGGTTTCACCCTCTGTATCGCCATCAGTGTCTCCGTCGGTCTCACCTTCTGCCAGTGTAAGTCCGTCAGTATCTCCATCGGTTTCGCCATCAGTTAGCCCATCAGTTTCTCCGTCAATATCACCAAGCGCATCGGTGTCACCATCAATATCTCCTTCCGTTTCACCATCGGTGTCTCCCAGTTTATCGCCGTCTGTGTCACCTTCTACATCAGTAAGTCCTAGTGTAAGCCCCAGCGTTAGTCCTAGTTTATCTCCATCTACTTCAGTTTCACCGTCTGTTTCGGCATCTCTAAGTCCATCTGTCTCACCTTCTGTTAGTCCGTCGATTTCACAAAGTGCATCAGTAAGTGCTAGTTTATCGTCTTCTGCATCTGTTTCACCAAGCCAATCAATTTCGCCATCTATTAGTCCTTCTGCCTCTGTAAGTCCAAGTGTCGCTGGCTCGGCAAGTGTATCTCCCTCTGCATCCCTTTCACCATCGCCATCCGTCTCTCTTTCTATTTCGCCCAGCATAAGCGCATCGGTATCACCTTCTGCGTCCATTAGCCCGTCCGGATCAATATCACCCAGTGAGTCTGTCAGTAGATCGATATCGCCTTCTGAATCGATAAGCCCCAGCGCTTCTGGATCACCGTCTCTTAGTCCAAGCGGATCAGCTTCGGCTTCAGGCTCACCAAGCGGATCGGCTTCGGCATCTTTGAGTCCAAGTCCAAGCTTATCGCCATCAGCAAGTATCAGCGCATCAATTTCACCTAGCGCAAGTTTGTCTCCATCAGCGTCTTTAAGTCCCTCTGCCAGTGTGAGTCCATCTGTCTCACCCAGCGCATCAATTTCACCGAGTGCATCCATTAGCCCTTCGGCCAGCGTCAGTGCTTCAATATCTCCTTCGGCTTCTTTTTCCCCTTCGGCTTCACTTAGTCCTTCTGCCAGTGAAAGCCTTTCAGTTTCTCCGTCAGCATCCCTTTCACCATCGGCAAGCGAGAGCCCATCCGGTTCCCTCTCGCCATCTGCAAGTCCTTCCACAGGTGCAGCAAGCGGTTCAGCTTCTCTCTCGCCATCGGCTAGCCCCTCTCCGGTCCCAAGCGGTCCGTCCGCATCTCCTTCACCGTCAGTTGCAGTAAGTGCATCTCCTTCACAATCAGTATCACCTTCGGCCAGTCCTTCTGAACCTCAGGAGGCACTGATAGAAGAGGCACCGTTCTTTCTTAGAAATCATCAAATATTTAATACAAATAAAATAAATATCTTGGGTTCAACGGCATCAATTACCCAAGAAAGAATTCCTTCCTGGAATATCTCCGGAAGACCCAAAAAACCAAAGAGAGGAACTATTGGGTTTAATATTAGAACACATAATTTGGAATACTGGAGCGGAACAGAGTGGTTCAAACTTCCAATGAAAAAAATAAAGACTTGAAAGGAAAATCATTTAAGCAGAATCCTTGCAAGCAGATTTAGTAAAATAGAAAAATTAATACCTTACAAGGCGGACCTTGCAAGTATTCTCAAACTCCCCAAGTAAAGTATATAAACTCACGTCACCCTAAACCCTTGATGTAAATTACGCTGGACTATATGACATCCTCCCCCGATTTGCACCGGGGATTTCCTCTAAAGGAGGATTACATATAAGCAGAGCTTTGCACTGCTATCGCATTGTCAGCGTTCAATTCATCTCTACAATGGTTTGCAGAGAGTTCTTGAATGTTGCTATAATGGTTTTCAACAAGATGGCTGGTAATAAATCTAGTAACAACACCTTATTAATCGACATTGGTCAAGGCTTATCCATGATGCTCGGCCTACCAAGAATTAATATTTGGAAAACACCAGAAAGACCGAAAGTCCCAAAAACCGGGACGTTTGGGTTTAATACACAGACAAATAGTCTTGAATACTTTGATGGGTCGGACTGGATGACGGCACCTTTGAGTAAAGAAGAATAGAATCACCATCTGCATCATTATCTCCTTCTGTTGACCCTTCGATTTCGCCCAGTATTTCCCCTTCTGCAAAGCTATAATGATAGTGTAATCACTTTCCTGAACCGGTTCTGAAAGTGATATAAATAAAGAATTTAGCCGTCTACAAAGTACGGCAAGTTTTGTGTGCAGCAGTTTTTAAATAAAACGCAAAAAATGGCAAAAATTATTAAAATGAAAAGAAGTTTTAGCTGTAAATTAGAGACTGTATTGACGTGGAAGTGTAAATATTTTACATTACAGTGTCACTATGAGCTTTATTAAAGAGTTGCTAAAAGCCAAAAGTTCGGATCAGACAATTTTTACTTTTTCTGATTTAAACAATATCATCCCGGGTTATTCAGGTACAAAACTGAAATCGGCCTTAAAATATGCCGTTAAAAAAACGATATTATTAGAGTATCAAGAGGTATTTACTCGCTGTCAAAAGATTATTCAAGACCGGAATTCGGTAATAAATATAGATCACCTTCCTATATTAGCCTCTACACTGTACTCGTTGAATCCGGAATTGTGTTTCAACCCTACTCTTCGATTTACTTAATCACTGGTAGGTCCCAAGAAATTGAAATTGACTCACAAAGATATATTTACCGTAAAATCAAATATGAAATATTATTAAATCCACTTGGAATTAATAACCTCGGCAACATTTGTGAGGCAACACCCGAAAGAGCTATTTGCGACAAGTTATATTTAGACGGATCGGAATATTTCGACAACCTAAGAAGCATAAATTGGGAGCTGATGCGCCAAATAAATGTAAGCGTTTATAAAAATAATTCTGCCATATCAGATTTTTTGATTAAAAATACACCATGAAAACCCTTGATATCACAAAGCATAAAATCAATTTAACAAATATATTAATAGATATTTACAAAAATAGTTTTCTTGCTCAATCTTTAGGGTTTAAGGGGGAAACTGCTGCCCTGCTTTTTTACAAGCTTCCCCGATTCTCGATTGACCTGGATTTCGATTTGATTCCACATTATGAAGCCGATTCGCCGGAGTTAAAGCTGCTTATAGAAAAGGTAACCAGACTTTTGTCCGCCAAATACGAGATAAAAGATCAAAGCCATAAATATCATACCTTGTTTTGGTTGGTCAGTTATGGAACAGGGCTGACAAAAATAAAAATTGAGATTTCCACCCGGGATGCCTCCTATAACCACTACAATTCCACATCTCTTTATGGCGTTACCGTAAAGGTAATGGATGTCCGCGATATGATTGCGCACAAATTGGTCACTATTGCGGATCGGAAAAACTTAGCCAACAGGGATTTGTTTGATATTCATTATTTTTTAAGCTCGCAATATGCCGGTGAAATTAATTACGATATTATCAAACGAAAAACCGGAAAAGAAGCCAATAAATTTTACCTGCAGTTACTGGGTTTCATTAATAGCATAAAACCAGATAGCGTCCTAACGGGCTTAGGAGAGCTATTAACTCCATCTCAAAAAGTCTGGGCCAAAACAAAATTGATCGAAGAGTTAAGAGGTTTAATTCAAAGACAAATAGAACTGCTCGACCAGGAATCGGTGGAGAAAGAATTGGATCGAAAGTGATACGCAAATCCATGGATGGGGAAAAACAAAAGACTTAATTAAGAAATTAAATTGACAATCTCCTGTAGTTTCGGTAGCGACTTCAATTATTTTTATGTCTATAATGTAAATAGTTTTTAGCCGTCGTTAAGTACGGTTTTTGTTTGGTGTAATACAATGTCCACAAATATTCACAATGCAAAAACATTAAATATTGGCATAGGTTTTGTGTCTATTTGGTCAAGATGATATGAGAACGCGATTTGACGTTTGCGGCATAGAAATAGTTAATTATGAAGCTCCACGGCTAAAGCCGTGGTATCTTCTCATTCAGCTTCACATCAAAGCTGCGAAGCTGACGCTCGGAACTAAAGTTCCTCGCGGAAAGACGATTCATCCACGAGTAAACTCGTGGTTTTCTCGCTTTGATGATAGAAATGCTAAGCCTAACAATTATTTAAACTAATATGGCTATAGATTATGCAGGAGGTCAAGCGTGTCGGGAGTGGCCGGGGTACACGGTACATGAAGCTCCCTCGACCTTACGGTCGGGGCATCTTCTCCCTGCGCTTCGTCGGGAGCGGAATCCATCCGAAGCGAAATTTCCTTCGCTTTCATCCGTGGGCTTACGCCCGGGGTATTTCGCGAAGGGGGATAAAGATAGTCCTTTTTCTGCTTGGATGATGGAAAGACTTTGGAAAATTTTATTTGATGGCGAACACAAAACTAAATATGACGAAAATAAAATTGGTTCTCATCCTAGGTTTTTCAATTGGGGATTAAAACGAGGTACTGATTATGGAGCTGATGTTGTTATTTACTTAGATGATGTCAGTAAGTTTGATTTAATCTCAGTAGACTTAGAAGTAAATAAATTAATTGACGAAACTAATCCTATTGAATTTACAGAGTTAGTATCAGGAAAGTTAGTAACTTCGAAAGTTCTGAAAACAGTTGGGCAACTAGACGAAACCAAAACCCAAACTCAGGCGATTGAAGATTATAAACAGCGTTTAAAAAGTAGTGGTTTGGGAATAAACAATGGCTAGACTTTGGTCATCAGGATTTGAGTTAAATACAACAGGAATTAGTGTTGAATGGACTTCTCCTTTGGCTTCGGCTTTTTCTGTCCAGTCAACTACTGTTCGAAGTGGAACTTATGCTGCTCTCCTGTTAGTTAATCTTCAGAGAAAGGGGGTTGGTTAATTTGGCTCTTTCTATAGTTCAAGTAGCAATAGGTACAGAAAATACTACTGAACCCAAAACAGTTACTTTCGGTAGTGCGGTAACTGGCGGAAATTTAGTTGTTGTTACTATTGGATTTCAGCTTAATGACGGAACAGTAACTTCGGTTGTTGATGGCGGAGGAGTTAATACTTACACCCAGGTCGGAACGATTCCAGCCAATAATCCTCTTCGACTCGCCCAATACTACTCGGCCAATGTCACGGGCGGTTTTACAACTGTAACAGTTGATTTGAGTGGAACCCCCACGGCTCGTTTCAATGTGATGGCATATGAAATTTCTGGGGCAGCAACTTCTTCTGTGTTGGTTGGGAATAGCACAGGGACTGCAACAAGTGGAACGAGTTTAACTGTCACTGGTTTCACCCCAACAGATGATAATGCAATTATTATAGCCAACGGTGTAGTTCAAGCTGATATAACCTACACAGCTGGTGCGAATTATACTTTAATCACAGGTCAACCAACAGGGAAGGCAAATGGTTCTTGGTATAGAATTGCAACGAGTGCTGCATCCGAAACTGCACCAGCTAGTATAACTGGTGCTGGTGCAAGATGGTCTGAAAAGGCCGGAGCATACAAAATAGCTGCAGCAGCAGAAAGTGCGTCAGTATCGCCCTCTGTTAGCCCATCGGCTAGTGTAAGTCCATCGGTATCGCCAAGTGTTTCGCCCTCTGTTAGCCCATCGGCTAGTGTAAGTCCATCAATAAGTCCAAGTATTTCACCAAGTGTATCTCCATCAATATCGCCTAGTGCCAGCGTTTCATCATCTGTTTCTCCTTCCGTCAGTCCGTCCATAAGCCCATCGGTTAGCCCATCCGTATCACCAAGTATTTCACCAAGTGCATCGATTTCTCCGTCTGTTAGTCCTTCAATATCTGCATCGGTATCCCCG
>Ga0214473_10000470_pt1 | contig 56859 bp, 90 predicted proteins | sample RVTome_7_FD_203509 | JGI IMG/M metagenome (GOLD analysis project Ga0214473, IMG submission 203509) | Soil microbial communities from uranium-contaminated site in the Upper Colorado River Basin, Wyoming, United States - RVT98D197 | ecosystem: Environmental > Terrestrial > Soil > Contaminated >... | reverse complement strand
GCGGGCAGGTTGCTCCTGGCCTCTTGGCTCCGGGGGGTCGTGGATCCCGGACACCAGGGCCTGATGGGGCCTAGGAACAGTAGACTAAGTAGAGGGGAGATGTGGATCTAGGATGTGTGATACGTGTGGTGGAGAAGGATTCGAGGTAGCTCCTGAGGACGTGGAACAACTCGACCAGAACGTCCGGGCATCCGGGCACAACTGGGGACAGTTGGTGGATGCCGCCAAGATCTTGGCCGGGGAGACCTCGTTCGAGTTGGCCGTCGCCAAGGTGGCGACCCGGGTCCAGTTCCTCGTGGCCGAGGAGGTGGTCTCCCTGGACGCGTTCTTCTACGCGGTGGCTCATGCCGTGTGCGTGGAGGCCGGACTGGGAGCCAAGGAGTCCGAGCTGCCTCCCATGGTCACCACGGAGGTGCGCGGATGAGGCGCTGGGTTCAGGTCGCCTGCTGGGTCGTGTTCATCGTGGCCGACCTGGTCTCGTTCGTGGTCGTCACGTACGTGTTCTTCAAGTGATCGGCATCATCAAGTGGGAGGAGCCACCCGCTGAGCTGTACGGGCCACCAAGAAGGGTGATCACACACTCCTACGTGGCTGAGCAACTCAAGAGTCGACCCCGACAGTCCGCGCTCATAGACATCGGATCCGTACCGCTGGATTCGAGGATAAAATCCGCCTCGATCGCGGCCTACCGTCCAGCCGGATCGTTCAAGGCGGTGTCAGGATGGAAGGGCGGACAATGTCACACCTGGGCCTGGTATGTGGGTCCGGAGAACGAAGACGAATGCTCGCCGGGACCCCCCGGGGTGTGATCTACTGACTGGTAGATCCCCGCACCGGCAAGGAGCCCACGATGCTCGACTACATAGCCAAGCTGGACGCGATCATGGACGAGGTCGCACAGATCACCGACCCGGTAGCCCGGACGATGGCCTGGACCAGAGTGATGAGCTGGTTACAGGAGGAACTCCCCATCGTCCGGGCCGAACGGCGAGACGCTGCCAGGGACGCGAAGACCAGCACCACGTTCACCTACATCCAGTTGGCCGACATGCTCGGGATGACCGAGTCCACGGTCCGGCGGCTGGTGTCCGAAGCTGACCGATGAAGGGAGACGGGAGTGGACAAGCGAGGCAACTGGACGATTGAACGAGATGACGGGCGCTGGTACCACCTGCCATACAGCGTCTGGGATCCGGAGGGGGACATCGTCGGTGTGACTGCAACCCTCCGTGGCGCCAAGCGCATGTACCGCAGGGCCGCTCGTCGCTGGGAGAAGACTCTGGCCGAACGAGCCCGGGACAAGACGGTGTACTCGGTGCCGGAACCGGAGCGCTTCGGGGAGCATCTCCTCAAGTCCAAGCGTGTCCCGGGCGAGGTCAACTTCCCTGGGCCGGGCAGGGAGGGATGATGGAACTGGCCTCAGTGATCTTCAAGTGGCTTCTGCTCCTCACGTTCGCGATCAGGGCTCTGTACTCGGTGTCCATCATCGACAAGCCGCGAAAGCCGATTAGTCGCGAGGATGCGGCCAGCCAGATCCTGGTCTCTACCATTTGGTTCATCCTGATCGTGATCTTCTGGGAGACCTGAGAGGAGTGACATGGCTGTCTACTCGATCATCGTCGGTGTAGCCCTCGCATACCCTCCCCGCGTCCACGAGTACCGGAAGGTCATGGTCGAGGCACCAAACGTCCGGGAAGCGAAGCTGGTGGCCGCTCAGATGGCCGCGTGCAGTTCCACCATGCCGGTGTCTACGGAACTAGTGGTCAACGACCAAGACCCAGAGTTCGAACGGATCTTGGGAGAGATCCTCACCGAGCACGACGAGACACTTCGCAGACTGGTTGACTGATCATGGGATTCCGTCCCTTAGGGCCTCGGTGGCTACGACGCATCGCTCTGACCACTGGCCTGGAGATCGTGCACGCGAACGGCAATGGCGGCTATGTCTTCGTGTTCACCACGGCCGATCACCGGCATGGCTGGTTTGACCTGAAGAGGTGGCGGGCCACTCGACCATGGGCGGATCTGTTGGACTTTCAGGAGGAAGCGGTCTGGGCACTGTATCCACCAAGCGATCCGTGTACGTGGCGTTTCAGCTCATGTCGGACACTGTTCCCTCAGACCATTGACTCACCCCCTCCCCCGGGGGGAGACTGAAGAGCACTCCCAACGCGGATGGCTGCCGAACCCAGACCCATCCGCGTTGGGACCGGGACACATCGTAGAGAGGGGAGTCATGGAACCGGAACCGAGCTACTGGCTTCAGATAGGTGAGGGTGTCTATCAGTACACCAGCCAGGTGACGAAGGGCAGCTACATGGCCATGGAACGGGTGTGTGGCTTCCGTGACGAGGTGCCCGCGAACCAATACAACGAGCCAGTGACCACTCAGTTCGAGAGTCCGGCGGGCGACAAGAACCTCAAGGTCAGGGGCTGGGTCCAGGCCAGGTTTGTCGAGTCCCCCGGTGATTGACAAAGACTTCTCCAAGCGATACAGCGAGGTATGGGAGATGGCGCACAAGCGTGGCTCTTCCCTGCCCGAGGAACTGGATCGGGAACACATGCTGCTGACCAGAGACCGGAAGCGGGCACTGATCGAAGGCATGCTGGTCGGACTGGCTGGCGAGCAGCCACACGTCCTGGCCGCTCGGATCCAGGTTCGCTTGGAGGATGCCACGTTCTTGGACGGGGTTCGGGCAGCTATAGCCTGGATGCAGCAGCACGCCAAGGAGCGGTGAATGACCGGGTCCACGTACAAGAAGTCCATGTACGACGATCTCGACCGTCCCTGCCTGGGTAGAGGGGAGTTGTTCTTTTCGCCAGACCGCCGGGGTAGGTGGGATCCAATGCCAGCCAAGGTGTTGTGTTTTAAGTGTCCACATCGGACAGAGTGCCTGGAGAGAGCCCTGGATTCTGTGCCACCGGCACATTTCGGTGTATGGGGTGGCCTGGATGAGGATCAACGACGACTGGTTATCAGGTGTCGCAAGGATGAGTGTCCGCCTGGCTGTCGGCACCTGTACCGGGAGAGGAGAGCGGCGTGAGAGTGAGCATGAGTCCTGACGCCATGCCGGTGACCGCGTGCAGTTGGGTCAGCGAGTACACCGTCAGCCTGTTGCCCGAGGCCCATGACCGGGTCAACCAGTTCGCCGTGACGCTGTCCAAGGTCGGCCCGGAGCAGTGGATCGTCAGCACTCAGAACCAAGACAGGATCTGGCGTGACACCGATCCGGCCCATGTCTCCTACCAGGTCTTGCCAAACGCATCGTTCTGGGCAGCCAAGTACGTCCGAACCCTCAACGAAGCTTTCCGGTTAGCCTGGGAGGTCGCGACCGTCCATACCGTCAACAAAGTGACCGCCCAACAGCTACTCGACAAGGAAGGGGAATCGAACAGTGACGCTGTACCTGATCATCCTGGAGCTGTGGTTCAGGAACCTGGTGGCGAGGATCCGGGAGGCCAGTCAGCCGGTGAGGATTACGCCGGAAGACATCGAACCAGATATGGCAGCAACTATCAAGAATATCTCTCTGGTCTCCAGCCTGGAGGTTCTTGCCGAGGGAGCGACTGAGGACTGGTCCCCGGCGGAAGCTGTCGCTCTCGTTGACGGTCTCGTGGCCCTGGAGGACGTCGACATGGACGAGGCGTACTCCGAGTACTGGCATCACCTGTTCACCCGCATGGAGCATGCTGCCGTCACCGACTTCAACGTGGGTGTGAACCGGGCCTTGTTCAAGTTCGGTATGACCGAGAAGGAGATGCTCGGTGCCGCTGTCCTGCACGAGGGTAGCGGGGAGCACGAGCTGGTCCCCGCGTGACTGAGCCGGGAAAGAGGGTACTGAGGCTGATCCAGGGCATGTATCTGACGGTTGAGCAGAAGAACAAGTTCATCGAGATGAATGAATCGATACGACACGCCAGGGATCGACAGAAGAAGCAGAGAGAGGAGGAACAGAGGATGGCACCGTCACCGGAAGCGTTCGCCCTGGCTCAGGTAGCGGCCGACCAGCTCCAGGAGTGGTTGCCCGGGTACCCGATCCTGATCGCTGGGGACGGGCAGGTGAAGATCGACTGGGTGAATCGTGGAGATGGGCGAAGCATCATGGACGCCGCCTTTGTGATGCAGGCGTTCCAGGTCGAGTTCAATGACGGATCCACGAAGAGGTACGGGGTGTCGGTAACCATCAGGGAAATGGACGATGATGGGTGACCTTCTCTATGATCTGCTGACCAACCCGGCCAGCCAGGCACTCGGGCTCGTCTTCGCCATCGGCCTGTTCGTAGTTCTCAGCAACAGAAACAAGGACGACCGGCCGTGAGCAACAGGGTCTGGATTCTCTTCTTTGCGCTGAACATGCTCTTCTTGGTGATGAAGTGGTACATCTTCCCCACAGGAGAGGGTCATGACTTCGCTAGCTACATGGCCAGCATGTGCGCCGTCCTGACTATCGTGTTCGGGATCTTGAATATAATGGGATACGAGAGGGACGAATGACCTGGATCCTGGCCGAGGACATCGAATGTGACCTCAAGTGTGGGTCGCGGTTCATGGAACGGGGCAGCCGGCACTCCACCATCCAGGCAGCACGGGCGATGGGGTGGCACTGCTACGTGGGGCCATCGTTGACCGGCAAGGATCTTGAGGTGCACATCTGCTCGGAGTGCATCCGGCTCAAGAAGAAGAAGGAAGAAGGCGGGGATGACGCGGTCCAGCTCGACCTCCTCGGATAAGAGCACGATGGACGTCGATCAGGCACAGGCATTCCATGACCAGGTGCATGACGGCGTCGAAGAGGGCTGGATCAACGGTGGCTGTTGGTGCTGTTGTTCAGTTTGCGACTTCGACTCCGATCAGGTCATGAAGAACACGAAGGCTCGCGTACCAAGGGAGTAGCTCGTGGCGATCGGCGACATCCATCACTACGACCAGGACCGCACATACGTGGAGACCCTCCATGGACCCAACATCGAAACCGTCTGCTGTAGCTGCGGCAAGCGCGCCCACTCCACGCCCGAGATAGCGGCGGCCAACGATGCCTGGTGCTCCGGATGTCTGATCATCAAGCATGGGGCCAGGCACGGTGCCGCACGGATCATCGGTGCTCCTCGTGGCGCCTGGGAGAAGATCAAGAGACGTGAGGGTCCCGGTCTCGCCGAATCTCGGAAGGACGAACCGTTGCCCCCCTCCCCCGGGGGGTGATATAGTCTACTCAGACAAGGAAGGGAGACATAATGATTGACTCTGCCCCAGTTTCACCCGAACCGGTGAAGCTTGACACGCAGGTGGACTTGCTCAGGCGGTACACAGAGGCTAAGGCCGCGAAGGAAGCTTGGGCCAAGATCGAGGAACTGCTGCGCGGGGAGCTGGAGACCCTCCTGGGTGACGCTGAAGAGGCGACCGTGAACGGGGTGACGGCCGTGACATGGGCCAGAACGAACACGTTCCAGAAGGCCGAGTTTCAGAGGGCTGAGCCCGAGCTGTACCGGATCTACGAGGAGGACAAGGTCGTCCGCGCCCTGAACGTCGAACGGTTGCGGCTGACCCGACCGGAGATCTTCCGTCAGTTCCAGTCCCGTCGGTTCGTGAACAAGTTCGAGGTCTGACCATGCCAGTCACCGGTGAGGAAGCAATCTTCTCGCGTTGGTACGTCACCGAGAACGACGTCACTGGTGACGGTTGGGCGATCATCAACCTCCAAGTTGATCGACTCAGCGAAGTCTACGGCTATGGCCAGGTTCGCGTGTTCGCTGAGACGTGGACCGAGGAACTCGCGCGGTACATCGTGGCGATCCACAACAACCGATTGGGGGTACGTGACTGATGGATGATGACCTGATGGCTATCTGGAAAGTGACGCAGGAGTCCGGAGTGTGCACGTGTCTCCTGTGTCGGAACCTGGGCGTGGACGAGCTGGTCCATGAGTACGACTGGGAGTACGCCGAGTGGTCCCACAAGCGTCCCGAGTGGATGCACCACCCTGATGGTATGGCTCACCTCTACGCAGAACGGAAGCGCCTCCGGAAGCTCGAAGAGGAGCGCCAGCTCAGGTCCAGGCTCTGGCTGACCCGCAAGGGTTTCTGGCGTCGGGTCTGGAACTGGATCCGGGTGAACGATGCCATCTGAATATCGGGTCAAGGTCTTCAAGGACCGGCCCGTCTGTGCCTGGGACTGGGAATGCACCTGTGGACGACGGGACATCACCTGGTACGTCCGCTGGAGCCAGGCCCTGGGTATGGCGATTCATCATCTGAAGATGGAGCACGGGGAGGAGGAGCGGGATGGTCAACAAGCCCAAGATGGCCGGCACGTCGGCTGAGTCCATGGTCCGGGAGTACTGCAAGGACCGGGGCTGGCCCTACGCCAAGCGGCTCTCCCTGTCCGGCGCCAAGGACGTGGGCGACATCGATCTGCACCCCAGGATCGCGATCGAGGTCAAGGCTACCCAGGGCAGGATGCTCATCGGTCCCTGGATGAACGAGGTGGACCTGGAGAAGGTCAACGCTGACGCTGACTACGGGATCCTGGTGATCAAGTACAGAGGCGTCGGAGAGCGGAACATCGGGAAGTTCCTGACCTGCATGCGATGGGAAGGCGCGCATCACCTGTTCGTTCGGTCGAAGATTGACCAGGTCAGGGTCCTGGAGATGAAACACGGCGTGAAACAGGATCCGGTCAACCTTCTCCATGCCACAGACTCGTTGGGGATCAAAGGACCCGGAGACATGTCCGTCGTGATCCATAAGATGCGAGGTGCCGTCCTCGCCGAACAGCACTATCACTTCATGTGGCTCGAAGACCGACTCACACTATTGCAGATGGCCGGATACGGGGAGGTCAGGCACCTAGGAAAGGAGACAGATGAGTAACGAACCAGCACCTAAGGACAGGATACTGTTCTGGGTCATGGCTATTGGACTGGCTATCGGACTGGTCCTGGCTTTCAAGGGTGTAGGCCAGTGAGATCACGACACAGGAACCGCAGAGAGGCCAGAGATACCAGGGAAGGCTGCCTAGTCATCGTCATCATGGTGCTGGGCCTGCTCGCCGTGGTCGGCTATTGGTATGTGAGTACCAGATGAGCGGCGGCAACGGAAACGGCAACGGAAACGGAGACCGGGTTGTTTTCTGGATCATCGTCTTCACTGTCGTCGCGATACTCGCGATCACCTGGTACCAGAGCCTGGGAGGGAACTGAATGTTCGAAGAGACGACTGTGATGGTGAACAGAACAGTGCTTCGGCATCACGCCAAGGAGCACTGCAAGCCGCCGTGTGCGCTACACCAGAAGATCCCAGGGCCGTGGGAGTCCTGGCCGCTCGGATACCAGGAGGCCCCGTTCGGCACGAACGTCATAATCATGGTCCGGTTCTGTGAGCATGGCATCCCGCATCCGTGCGTGGAGCAGTTCGCTCACTGGGCCAAGCAGAGCAACGACCGGTACGCTTTTCACAATTGCTGTGGCTGTCCCTGCGTGCCTCAGGGGGTCCTGTCCGGAGCACTGCGGGTCCCGATGACTCCCGAGGCGAGGGAAGCGGCTCAGAAGATCCTGAGTACCGACGATTGGCAGGTCGGCATGACTGGTGTGACGCCCGTACCAGTCCCGACGCCCACGTCAGCATCGGCAAACCCGAACGAGGTAGCTGAAGCGTACCTGAAGTCCATCCTGGATCCGCAGCTTCACAGGGCACTGGCCCTGTTGTCCAATTTACATGTGATCCATGTTATCGATTCGCTTTCAAGGCCGGATGCTAACGGACGCACGTACTATATCTCCTGCGAAATGGATTGCGGCGACCGATTCAAGCCGGGTGAGGTCCAGACTGACGACAACGCCTGCGTGACCCTGAAACTTGCTATTCTTGGGGGGTACGTTCCAGAAAAATGGAGCGATGACGACTAGCAACAAGATAAAGGCGCGATGGGGAAGTTTCAATGCCGGTTCGGCATGCACCACCGAACATTCTGTGCGATCTGGACCTACGGAACATGCTCCCGGTGTCAACTCCGATACCGGGAGCCGGCGCGACAGCGAAGGAGAACACGATGGATCTCGCACTGGCACTGAAGCCCCTCCTCTTGGCCCAGGGGTTCAGGCAGGAGACCGACGTACTGAACGCGGACAACACGTACCGGCATGAGTCTCAGTGGCGGGTGACCCTGGACCCTGGCATGGAGGGGTGGGTTGCCATCTGGGACTCGAACCTGGCCGTGGTCTGTGAGGCCCGGGTCGAGTCGCCGGAGCAGGCGATCCTGCTGCTCGGAGTGTTCGGGTTTTTTGAGGGCGTGGAGGTGGGTGATGTTTAGGTTCCTGAGACGGAAGATCACCCAGCCACAGTGGAACGAGAAGCTGAGGCTGGAGATTGAAGAGATCCTCGTCAGTCCGTGTTGCCAGGAGGATTGTGAGGGTTATCGACCCTGCTGGAACGCGTGTCCGTCCTGTGCCTCGTACGCGATCGGGATGAGGATCAAGAAGTACCAGGAACGGGGTGAGCTGTGATGTTGATCTGTATACCGGTGATTCAGATCCACGACACCGAGACCAAGATCTCCTGTACTTGCGGGGAGATGCTCACGGCACCGAGGCCCTATCAGGCGCTCAATCGGCTGATCCTGCACCTGCGCACCTGTCGGCTCCTCCAGGCATATCCGGCCCTGACTAAGGTCTATCGTAGCCTGGAGTCATGGACAGAGAATACGAACGAGGCCACAAGGACGGTGGCACGGACGAAAGACTCGACTCCCATGACCGACACTTCGCCACCATAAATGGCCATCTCGCCGATCTGGTGGTCGAGTTTCACAAGATGACCCTGTCCATCCAGCACCTGAAAGACGTGCTGGAGAATGACCATTCCACGGTCCAGGTGACCTCCGAAGCGGTAGACAGGGCCGCCAAGAAGTCCTGGGACCCGTGGCAGAAGGGTTTCGCGATCATTACAGCCATCGGCGCTCTGGTCGCGGTGTACCTCGGGCTGAAGGACTAAAGCACGCTAAAGGCCAGGACCCTCACGTCGCTGTGCGCCACGTCGAGCAGGAGCATGTTCCCGTACAGGTGGGTGGGGAAGGTGCCGCTCTTCATATCCGTGGCGGACGCGGTGAGCTGGTACGTCCGAGCCGCGATCGTGAGATCGGAGTCCCAGGTGTCCGCGATCAGGATGTCGATCTGGCGCTGAACTGCGCCATTGTTCCGGAACTCGAAGAACGTGGCGCCATCGTTCAGCACCCAATGGCCGTTGGTCGCGTCACCCGTGGTCGGGGTCGGTGCGACCGCCAGCGTGTATCGGCTCAGTCTGGTGACGGGAATCTGGATTCGGGCCATCGTCTGTCTCCTTCGGCGGCATACCTTCCGGGTCACCCCAACGTCGCCACCGTTGGTAGTGCGGCTGACACCAGCCCCTGGTCTTCGCCTGAGTCTCGCACGACGAGACAGCGCACGGACGCTTGAGGCCCGTGGCGCCCCGTCTCCCCTGTCCCCGGTTCGTGTGTTTGGGGAGCTGAGCCGGCGCTGAGTCGCCGAAATCCGTCAGCCTGGTCTTGGTGGCAGCCGCCACTCCGGCAGCGATCCTGAAGGCCCTACGGTGGCACTCCCAGCGGTCCCTGGCGATGATGGTGACCGAGAAGATCAGTCTGCCGTACGGATCGGCCAGGAGTATCGGGCCATCGAACCACCACTGCGGCTTCCGGCGCAACCACCCCTTGATCACCGGGTCGACAAGCGGGATCATCTCTTGGGGCATGAGTGGATCATCCCAGGAGATGGCCCACGAGTGGCGCATCCGACAATCAGCCACGACCGTTGATCCGTTCCCAGAGGGTCAGAATCTCAGCCAAGGTGATCAATACGCGACCCTCCTGGCTGTGAATCTTCCCTGCTCGTTCGTCAGGAAGGGCCACGATCTCTTCCGGAATGTCAGTGGCCTGGACCTCAGCCACGGTTCTCCGGGTCGGTGGGACGGTCGGACACCGCCGATGCGGAGCCGTTGGAGCCAACGTTCAGGGACACCGCAGACGTGACCATGGACAGCACCACGGCGCCGAGGCCGAAGAACACGCCATCCTCCCAGCCAATGCCACGGACATCGATCAGTCCACCCACCACCTGTGGTGCGATGGCCACGGTCAGGAAGACCTGGAGGAAGGTCTTGAGTGCTCGTTCTGCGGCACCCTTGAGGAACGCCTTGGTGAACATGATCTCAGAGTAGCCCCTGTCGACAGAACGTGTGGGCTACTGCCTGCTACGCCGGAGAGCGGATACACCACGCCGAAGGCCAAGGATCAGGATCGCCGTCCCGAACATGACCAGCAATCCGAGCACCAGGGCCGCTGCGTTGTTCATGGTTTCTCCTTCTCTGATTCGGATGACGACTGTCGCCAGAAGGTAGGTACCCGTCCGGTCAGCATCGCATACGTGCCTCCCGGGATTGTCCACACGAAAGGTGATGGTACTTCCCCGGAATGAAATGTGGCAGAGAGCATGTAGGTGCTCCAGACGCCGATCACTACCACCATCACCAGCTTCTGCACCCAGGACGTCATGGAAACCTCCTCCTAGGCACAGAACCTGATTGAATTGTAGCGGTCAGTCGGCCGAACGGGCGTGATCCTCATCCAATACGGCATTTGCGACGGCTGTCAGGAATGCGGCATTAGTGGCGAGATTCGTGGCGATCAGGCCGGCGACCTCGATAACCTGTGCAGGAGTGAGGGCAATCTCCGCTGAGTCCAAAACACCGAACGCGTCTAGGGCGGCGCCCTCCCATATCGCGCCACTATTCCATAATGGACCAATGGCACCCGACGCGCCGAGCCACTGCACAGAACTGACGAGGTCGTCCGCAACGATGCGGCGATGAATACCGTCACACAGCCAGATCGGTCCTGATCCTGGAACCTCACGAGCGAGAACCTGCATGTCTTCCCCTCCTAGGGGTTTGGCGATTGGTGGCGCGATGGACCAGGGTTGTGTTCCGTCGGCCCGCACGTCGCCAACCACGGACAGATGTGCGTGGGTATCGTGCGGATCAGACCCAGCATACGGGCGCCACGTCCAACCGGAAGTGGCTCCCGAGGTGTAGCTGGAAAACATCCGGCGGTTGAAGATGACGTACTTGATCCGAGCATCCCGAGACAGCCGAAGGAACTCGGCGACCCTGCCGGCATCCAGGCCCAGATTGGGTGCGTGAGGCCAGTCGGCGGCTGTGACGATCTCGTTCCCCCAGCCAGGGAAATCATGCGGGGAGTGGTCGCTGGTATTGGTGTGATCGAGGTCCCCGATGATGCCCCAGCTATTGACGTCGGTCGCCGGTGGCACCGCTCTCGGGTAAGTGCTCTTCAGGTCCGAGTGGAGCTTCCTAAGGGAATTGGCGGCCCTCCAAGCCATGTCGACTCCTATGGGTAGTTGCGCATTTTGGTTGCTTGCAGGTAGCCGCTGAATGCTGTTGCGGGACCACCGGTCCCAGTCCAGGCTGCTGTCATGGTCACGTAGTCCGTGGCCGCCGTACACACTACCAGACCGGTAACCTGGATTCCCGGCGAAGCTCCTGAGTAAATACGGCCAATACGATGTTGGCAATAGTTTGCGCCATTCACGGTGATATTTACTTCAACATGGTTGATCACCGTCATGCCAAAGAATAGCAAACCACCGACCACAAGCCAGATTCCGGTGCCAACGGTCAGTCTATCGCTATTCGTGCCGAGGTTGGCTATGCCGCCGACATCCCATTCCTCGGTACTGTAAGTGATGGTGGCGGGGACACCGTTCGTGAGAAGCTGAGTGCTGTCGTTGAAGACGCGAGCCGAGTTGGGCTTGACGGCGGCGACACGTTTGGTATCCACGACCGTCATCGCCGAGTCGATATCGGTGGCCAGGTTCTGCCAGGAAGTCGCGTTGACTACATCGTAGGGGCCTGGATACCGCAGCGCGAATGTATCAGTCACTGGCATCAGATCGCCAACTCTCCGATATAAAGAGCCCAGAGAAATGCTCCGGTAACAATTAGGCCGCTGCCGGTGTTGCCATGAAACAATTTACATTGTAGGAAAGCATTTTCAGGGTCATGGATCTCGAATGTTTGACTGAACGTTGTGAAGTCACCACCGGTATTGGTTTGCGAGCCACTGTGATCCCAGATCTCTTCGTAGCTGACTATTCCAGTCCCAGGTTGGATTCTCTGATCAACGACTCGAAGCGTAACGATCCGTAATGTGTCCTGATTGACGGCACCCGCCGGATTGGTCGCCACATAACCGCCAGCCATCCAGATACCAGCCGGATAGAAAGGCAAATTGATCGAGGTGGTGCTTGCCTGCGTGGCGGTACTGGAGGAATTGTAAACTACGTTGGGGATACTTACGGTCGTGGAAATATTCGCGAAGATCGTCTGGCTTGACGGAGTGGCGCTCTTCAGGACGGTCGGTCGAGTAAGGATCGTATCGTAGCCCATATTGAGGACGGCCAGCTTGGCGTCAATAGCCTCAGCTAGAAGCTTTAGTTGCTGGCTGCCGTTGGCAAAGTCCTCAGGCTCAGGATATGGCAGGAGCTGGGAGTCGGTCGATTCCATGCCATCTCCTATGGTAGATCCGAGTAACGCCAAGACCAGAATCGAGCCTTGTATATATCTGCCACCAGGGTGACACCGGAACCAACTAGGCTAGTGTCTAGCCGATAATCTTCCGTAACCACATATATGACCCCGGTCGATATTGAACCAATCGCTCTGAAGCTCGTCTCTTCGCGGATCGTTTGATCCTGGAAGACCGTTTGTAGATTATAGTGAACACCGGTTTGCCACGTTTCCGTGGCGCCAGCGGCAATAGTCGTGGTCGCGCTATTGGTTCCACTTATCCAAATGCCAGGCGGATCCGGGTAGATCGAGAACGGATCCAAGGCTAGGTCCACCAGGTTCGCGGTGTCCTCGTCGACAGTGTCGTATCGAATCCGGAAACTTTCGGTCGGAGCGCTCGTGGTTACCGAGACGGACGCGTACGCGGGTCGTTGCAGGAAGGCCAGGGCTAGGTCCTGACTATCGAGCAACTCATCCACCCGTTCCGCCATCGCCTGCGTGATCGCGGCACCATCACAGAACGGATCAAAGGACTGGGCGTATGGGATTGACCAAAGGGTCGTTGTAGCCACCATGACAACTCCTCAGCTCGGTCCGATGATCTGGCCCAGCAGGACCCAGGACGAGTCCTCGCGAAGCAGGAACACGATGTGTCCCGCCACTGGAGTGTAACTGGCCAGGTACCCGTCTACGACGATCTCGGCTCCACCCACTGAAACGGTGACCGTGGTACCCACGAGACTGACGACTGTCCCCACTCGCCTGGATGTCTGTGGGCCAACGAAGTCGGTGATGTGGGTCGCTAATTTGTGTGGCATCTAAAGTCGCCGAGCCGTCAACACGGAATTGGCCCGGACGGTGGTGGCTGTCGCGTTTGATACCTGCTGGGCGAACTGGATCTGATACGTTCCAGCGTTCGCCCCCGTCTGCAAAGTTCCAGTGACCACCGCGAACGTGTTGCTGACTACCGTCGGGGCGCCGATCACCTGATCAATGAGAGTCCGGTAGATGAAGTTGGTGTCACCGGTACCCGCCGTGGCCGCCGAGTCCAGGCCGATGATTCCGTAGATGTTGGTTGTCAGGGCTGGCGCAGTCCAACCGAATTTCAGGTCAGCGGCACCAACCGCGCTGTAGAAAATCTTGGCTTCCCACGAGTATCGCGTGTTCGCGGCCATCACGAAGGAGAGACCAGTTGCGTTGACATATACCGTGGAGCTGGTCACCGAGATATCGGCGGTCATGTACCCGGAGAAGAACCGGTCCACGTTGGCCATGTCCACATCGACCGCGGTGGCGAGGGCCTGGATCTGGGTGTGGCCGGCGGGGGAGTCAGCGGCGATCGAGTACGGGTAGCTGCGGTTCGCGGTCACTGCCATGACTAATCCTCACTGCCTGGTGTCTGCGCTCTCCACGATACGGTCATCTCCGCGCTTCCGTTCAATGGCAAGGAGAACGAAGCTGCCACTTGGATGCTCTCCCGTCCCTTGGCCTGGAGGAGGACGGCGTCTCCCAACTCAAGGGCGGGATCGAAAATCTGAGTTGTCGTCCACGACTGGGTCAGGGTCCGGTGACGGAGCAAGGAGTCTTCAGCAACCTCGGCCGCCTGGCCCGGCGTGGTGACTGTTTGGGCTTTCACCAAGAGGCCCTTGCGTCCGAATCCCCCATCGACCCAGGTAGGCGAAGATGGATCGTTGTCAGCAACCAGTGCGAACGCTGGAGGAGTTCCGTCGGACCGCTCTCCGACCACGTTTACCACGTTGGATACATCTTCTCGGCTCAGTTCGATGGTTGCCGATGTGATGGTGCCATCTTCACCGTCAGACAGTGTCATCACGGGCACGGACGGCACAGACCACGGCACCCGGCGCATCACGAAGTCGCCATTGGCCAGGGTGTACCAGAAGGCACGTGAGCCATTGCAGAGTTCATCCAGTGCGGAGGCACGGCTACTTTCCCAGGTCAGTTTGGGGACCAGGTTATGGAAACTGTCCGAGGTACCGAACGTGGCATCGGAGAGCGAGTTGCTGATCAGATCGACGAACTGTTCATTGATGGTAGTGCCAACGTTTGAGTTGATCGGAGCAAGGAAGATGTCACTCATGATTTCTTCGGCCCGGTCAGATGCCCGGATGGTGACGCTGTCTGTCCAGGACGTGCTCTGGATCTTGCCCCGGAAGATTTGCCAGAACGGATCCTGGCCGCCCACACCATCCACGCCCGCCCAGATCCGTAGCTCGTTGCCATACGGGGCCAAGAGTCCAGCCTCATCAGCCGGGAACAGCGACTCGGGGACCTGAAGGTTGGCCTGCCTGGTGACTCGGGAGTTCAGGGTCGCGGACACGTTGCCAGCCAAGATCGGTACGCCCTCGTCGCCGTATGTGTCGATACGAAGGCCGGATCGCCAGACTTCAACCCGATGAATTGGTCGAGGGTTGGTGGCGAGGATGTTCCTGTAGTAGCCAAGGGTCCCGCCGGCAAGCATCAGCCCTCCACCAGATCTATCCAGGTGGCATTACCGGCAACCACGTCCGTCCAAGTGGCGTACTGTCCCACGACCGAGGACCAGGTAGCCCAACCCGCCACGATGCCGTCACCGGGTGCGCCAGCAGCTCCCTGCATCACGTCATACCAACTGATCCCAGCGGCAGTGGCGGCAGCGAACGTGGCGTACACATCGCACATGTCCATCCATCGCGATCCCAGGGTCCCGAACATCAGGCCGGCGGGACGGTCCGCTTCCACGAACGGGATCTTGAACTGACGCCACTGCTGGCGCATATCGTTGGACATGCGGCCGATGTCCACGTCACCAATGGCCATGTACGTGTCTTCGATGCCGTACTTGCTGGGCGCCTGGAGGAAGAGCACCGATCCGGGCGCCAGGGTCTCCTTCAACAGGTCCCGGTCAAGAAACGTTCGGGACACCAGGCCGAGTGTGGATGCCATCCCGCCACGGGTACGAGTGACCGCGATCGGGTTTCGCTTGTTCACCACGACTGGTAGATCGCCGCGATTTCCGTAGCTCTCGTCGGCGAGGCCACTGAAGTACAACGCCTTGCCGGGAACGCATGTGGATCCGTTGTACCTCAGGACGATCCGTCGATCGTTGTATGGCCGCAACGGATCCTTCAGCCAGAGACCCATTGATGAAGCCAGGATCACCTGGGATGAAGTGGCTATGCCAGACAGCGGTCCCTCGAACTTCAGTTCGTCCGCGTACCAGAAATCGGTGGCCGCTGGTGTCCCCTCCTGGCGTACTCGCAGTTCCCCGGTCACTGCGTTCGGTGGCGCTATGACCACGACGATTTGGAATGTCCAGGTAGCTGCGACCAGGGCGAACAGTACCTGCGAAGTGCTGAGACTTGTACCCCCGCCATCTCGCCACACAACACCCAGGCTGGTAACCGGCCATCCGAGCTGGGAACGGAACCAGCCCGTAACCGTGTATGACTCACCAAGCGTGACCGGATATCGGCTGGTGACCGCACCTGCTGTCGCACCACCGGTCGGGGTGACGAGCAATGAGGCTACGCCCTGATGAGACTGGACCGTGCTCCGCGCGATCGTATTCGAGGCGACAACCGACCAGTCACTGGTGTCGATTTCGAAGTATGGGTTGGTGTTGATGACACCCAGGCTGGTGAAGCCGGTGGCCTCGGTCCGGTAGTAGATCAGGACGTCCAGTGGCGCCTCCGTGTCGTACAGGGTCGCTACGCCACCGTTCAGGATGATCGGCTCACCGGTGCCGTCCGTGGCGGTATGGACCCGGACCAGTGCCTCCTCGCCTGTCGCTACGATCACCCGGAATACTCGGGCCTGAGTCAAGGCGGGCTGATCGGACCAATCCACTTCCAGGTATACGTACCCGTGGATCGGGTCCGGGTACGCGGTGACGGTGCCCATCAGACACCGCTCCGGGCACCGTAGAACAGGGCGCGGGATTGCGACTCGAAGGCCGAGCCAATCTTCTCTTCCACGAACGCCTCCACCTGCCGCCCACCAATATAGGCGATCAACGTGATGTTCCCACTGTTGCCACGGAGCATGGAGGAGAGCCCTGACTGGTCGGCCAGTTGCTGGGCACGGTTACTGTCGTTCAACGGGATGATGACCTCGGGTGCGCCGCCCTCACCCACCTGCATCAGTTCCGGATGGGTGACAATGGCACCGGAGGCGGCGGCACGGATCCCCAGTCCCTGACTAACCTTGGCGATGGTGCCACCTGACTGGCCGACGACGTTCAGCTTTCGAATGTCGATTCCAGTCAGCAGCCTGATGATGGTCCTGAGGACCTCTGCCACAAATTCCAACTGACCGGCCAGCTTCCCGGCGACCAGAATCACGCCAGCCAGCGCCACACCGAAGACCACGGCCAGGTCGATCATGGCCTGGAGCGCTCGTTGCCCGTCCGGCGACTTGAAGAAGGCGGTCAAATCCCTGATAGCTGCGGTGATCAGTTGCAGGAATGTCCGGCCACCCTCCTCCGTGCCCTGGAACATGACCTTGAACAGTTCGATGACCGCGCCGATCAGGTCGCCGATGTCCTTGAGAGTCAGCAGCGCCTTGTCCAGGAAGGCCTGGAAGGATCCGTCCTCGATGTTCTGGGTGATCCAGTTGGAGAATTTGGTCAGGAAAGCGCCGAGTCCTTCGGTCAGCTTCAGGAACGCCGGCATCGACGCCTGAGCCATGGCTGCGAAGGCCGTGATCAGGTCGATGATCGGCTGCTTCAGGATGGTCAGCGCCTCTGCTGCCGCGTTGAACATGTCATCGAAGAAGATGACCATCTCGGGCTTGGAGAGCGCCGCCAGGATGCCGCTGACCAAGTCGCCGGCAGCAGCTCCGACAATCTGGAACCCATGCAGCAGTGGCAGGCTGGCCCGCTTGACCAGCGCTGTCAGATCACCGGCCAAGGGCTTGAAGAACGCCTCCTGAGCGATGTCGGCAAGCTGAGAAAACAGCGGCATCAGCTTCTGGAGTTCCTTGATGACCCCCCGGGCCGCTGGAGTCAGGCCCTTCATCGCCTCGGCGATCTTCTTTGGATCCTTGCTGATCACTGCACCAATGGCCTCACCGAATCCCTGGAACGCCGCTACGAGAGGCAGGATGATGGCCAAGACCACCCCCAAAGCAGCCGGGATGATGGCGAAGAGCCCAAGCAGGTTGGAGAGAGCGCCAGCCAGAGCGATGACACCTGAGATGACCACAGGTAGAACCACCGTGCCGGTGAATATCAGCAAGGCGACCATGACCGAGGCGGCTGCCAGCGAGCTGGCCGAGACGTTGAAGATCGATCCGAACAGGTTACCGGCCGCCTTCACCCCGTTTTCCAGGCCGGACGCCAGAAGATTACCGATCTTGCTGAAACCCTGGACGAAGGCGCTTCCGGCCTTGACGCCCATATTGCCGAACCCGTGCCTCAGGGAGTTGGAAAGGAACCCACCCCTGTCGACGTCCAGGGCATCCTTGACTGAGTTGCGGACCCGGTGGGAGTTTCTCCTGATCCCCCCGCCGATGCCATCGGAGATCCGTTGCCCGAGTCGGTCTGCATCACCCTTGGTCAATGACTCGGTGGCCTTGAGAATGGCCTTGACTTCCTTGACCAGTTCCTTGGCAAAGGGCGCGGTGTCGGCGTGGATGGTAATGAACGCGGCTCCGAGCGCCACCAGGTCACCTCTCCCACGCAGGGTTTACCGGCTCATCCTACTAGGAAGCCATCTGCATGGCCCGCATGAACGCTTCGGCCTCGGCTTCCTCGTCCAGTTCCTCGTTCGGGTCGGCCGGTGACCGTTCGAGATCGTTGACGAATTTGGTCAACCGGCTCTGCGCTGTCTTGCTGTCCCCGCCTTCAGCGATCGCCGTCCGCATCACCGAATAGGCCACATCCAACCAGGTGCCGAGAGGCGTGACCGTCCAGTCCAAGCCGAGTTTGCCCAGCTCTCCACCGATGATGTCCCAGTTCATCTTGGCGATGGTGACCAGTCGAACGGTCACCCACCAGTCCCGGCCAGAGGCTACTGATAGCACATCCTCGGCGATGGTGGTTATTTCTTCGATCGTGACGCTGCCGTCAATGACGCCCAGGTTCACCTCATCCTGTTCTTCCTCGGACAGCAGGCCAGGGATGATGTCCGTGAGCGATAGACGATCCTTGAGCAAGAGGGTCAACCAGTTGGACGCGGCCATCGCCGGGACGGTGAACCTCTTCCCTCGCAAATCGAACACGATGGGGTCGCGGGACAGACTCGCCACCGGATCCCGGTACGGCGACATGAACTACCGCCCAGCGCGTCGGGCACGCTTCTGTGGTCCGGTCTTCGGGGCTTCCTGGTCCGTGAATCCCATGGCCTGAAGGAGCTGAGGGATGATCTCCTCGTAGGTGAGGCCCTCGAACATAACCTGATCGTCCAGCCAGTCCATGTCTTCAGGGTCACGTGCCTGCCGGTTCAGAACATCGAAGTAGCGGGACATACGAGCCACATTCGGGTCCCGCTCCAGGCTACGGAACAGGCTCATGAAGCCGATCTTCTGGTCGTCAGTGAACCAGTACATCCTGATTTCGCGGCCCCGGATGGTGGCTATGCCGACCTGTCGGTCATCGACCTCGGACACGACCTGACCCTCGATCGTGGACGTGCTGAGTGCAGCGGGGAGCTTCGCCATGGTTCTATTATGCGTCACCCCCCACCCTGGGGGTCAGAACCACCCGGAATCCCAGCTCCGTTCCGTGGAGCACCAGTGGATGGGTCAGGTAGAAGGTCCCTGACGTGCCCGGATGGTTCACGTAGCCCTTGCCGATCATGAACACGTTCCGGCCCCGGAAGACCATGTGGCCCATACCCGGGTAGCCGCCGCGAGGGACAAACGCTTGCGCTCCGACCTTATCCCAGTAGAAGGACAGTGCCTTTTTCCGTCTTGCCACGATGACGTGTGGCTTGGCCCCTTCGTGTTCAACCAGGGCGTGCCGGACGTTGGAACCGACTCTGGCCCGGACCTTGTACCGGGTCTCAGTGATCTTGGTACCGATACTTGTCCGCAGTCGCCCAGAGTCGACCCGAACCTGGCGCTTCGCACTGTTTTCCACGCGCCGGGACAGCTTGGACACTTCGGCCAGGGCGTGGGATTTCGACAATATGTTGATCTGTGGGATGTCAGGAACGAACCGGGCCATGAACCTATCATCCATGACCCGGTTCGATGAGAAGCTATTCTTTGGCCGGCTTCTCCATCGCCGTCTCCGAGGCGAACGCGACCGGCGTTGACTTGAGGCCAGCCACGTCCGCATCTCCGGTGACTGGCTGTCCAGTCTTGGCCGCAATCGACTGGCCATCGAAACCAGCGCCGGGAGTCACACCGCCGGACCAGACGACGGTGTCCCATTGCTGCTTGTCATCCAGGTCGCCGGGCTTCACTTTCTTGGCGCCCTTGCCGTCCGTCACCACGGTCAGGTAACCGGAGGCCAGGTACGCCTGACCACGGGCGTCATCCTCGGTGACCTCGATAACTTCACCCTTGCGGATGGTACCGAACGATCGGTTGGCCACCGCGTACGTCACTTCAGCCATGCCATCTCCTAGCAACACTCGTTGTTGATTCTCATGACCGAGATACCCACGGAGTTCTCCAGGCATCCTCCAGCCGGACCATTTGGTGTGATCGCGCCGATCGCCACGTCACCGGAGTCCAGAGAGTTCGACTCCAGGAAACAGCACAGAGCCAGCCGGAGTGCCTTCTTGTCCAGGCTATCGATCCTGGCCGCTTCGTTCCACTCCTCGCAGGTGGGTGGAAACTTGTCGTCACCCTGCGGAGAACAGCGCAAGACTCCGGCGACCAGCGAGACACCCCAGGCCATGACGCCACAGTCAGTGATCGCCGCGTCGGTTTCAGGACTGGGGAACGGGGAACCGGTCGCACCGGTGGGGAACACGGGACCGATACGTACGTACGCGAGACCAGCGCAACACAGGTCCAGTTCCGTGCCAGCGTCGTGAGCGACCTGTTCCCCGGCGCGGAGGCAGCAGAACTCGGGACGGTCGGCTTCCACGTGCTGCTCGGTGAGCGCGACACAGAGACAGTCCAGCAGGAGCTGGGCGAGGGGTAGTGCGAGAGTGTCAGCCATTAGAGCCTCCCGTAGGCGTCACAGACGGGGCACTCGAACTCGGTCTCCCCGACCCTCAGCCATTGATGGGCCTGGAAGCTCTTGTTGCCTGGATCGCCGGAACAGAAGGGAGCCGGCACGATGGCCCGTCCATTGATCATGAAAGGTTTCATGGTGAAGTTACCGTACTCACCCTGGGAACATCCGGGGAGAAGAGCCTCGGCCGGTGAGTCAGTCCCCTCGGGTTCAGGGCCTTGATCACCATATCGACTTCGGGGATTCCGGTGAGCCCGGCCATAAGGAAGTCGTCCAGGTTCTGGAGCGTGATCTGCACCCCGGACCGGGAGATATTGGTGGCGCGCTTGGGCAGTCTGCATTCGGCTCCCTGGCAGGCTTTGGCGTATTCGCAGGCAAGAGTCCCAGCGGCCACCATCAGGGCGACAGGAACCGGGATGCCTCGGAAATACACTACCTGGAAGTCAGCGGTTCCCGTGCCAGTGGGCCAGGACAGCCCATCGACGCGAACCAGCCACTGCCGATCCTCAACCTGGTACAGGGCAGGATCGACCACGATCCCGTCAACGGTGACCTCGGTGATGGAGTCCACCGGTCCGGGCAGCCATACCTTGGACCGACCATCGCAGTCGCAACCGCCACAGGAACCACAACCGCAGCCGTTGTACCAGAGACCGTTCAGGATGTAGGGATACCACTCACCATCGAGGAACCACAGTCCCATCGAGTCCACGCAACCGGATTCGGTGCACGGGCGGACCGTGTACTCACAGAGCCCATACCGCCTGCCGGTAGCCGCCCACAGGATCAGGGTCGCGTACTCGGTGGCCGCAGCCTTGAGCAGGTCGGAGTAGCCCGCCCAGGTGTCACAGCAAACAGTGTCGATATCCCAGTTGCAGGGCGCTACCGGGACCGGTCCTACAACGGGAACTGCCATGGCTCCATCATCTCCTACGGGCCGTAGTTCTTCGCGACCCAACGGAAAGGATAGTTGGCGCTGTTGTAGACCACTGACGTCGTACCGGTGCCCTTGAAGAACAGGCCAAATGTGACGTTGCCACCGCTCAGGTCACCGGACGCTGCGGTGAAGAAGAACGGTCCAGTACCCCGGACCTCGTTGTCCCCAGCATCCCGGTATGCGGTTGGGTCACCCTCTACCGCCGGAGTCGCGGTCCCGTTGCTGGCCGCCCGTTGAATGACGCCACCAACGGTCACACAGGAGTCCAGGAAGTTCGTGCCGAGCATCCGGGCCAGGAACGAGAACTGAATCTCAATCCGGTCACCGACCACGGCAGGGATGGTTAATCCCCCGAGTCCAGGCACTACGGTCCAGGTAGACCCGACGTTGGTCAGGATCTGGTCTCCGGCGACAATGTAGCCACTACTGGTGGCGACTCCGCCAGTACTCGGGTGGGTATGGTTGCCCAGGGCTACCTGAGTCCCCGCAACGCCGGTGTCCAGGCGGGCTGTGGCTACCGTCCCGGCGGTGACGTCCTCGCCAGCATGTACATGTACAGTGGCTGCGGCACCGATACTGGCCGGCGGAGTATTGACCGAAGTGAGTAGGACCGCTGGTCCTATGTCGCCATTGACCGACAGGACACCAGACGCAGCGATCAACAGGTCGATCCGGGCGTCATAGTCGGCATTGATGGCCACGACCGGCGAGGACACCCCACCGACCCGTGCGTACAACGTGTCCTGGCCAGACAGTGGAAACCAGAACAACGGCAACTGGCTATTGGAATTGACCAGCACCGTGGAGCCGACGATCACGGCACCCGGCGTACCGGGGATCAGCGGCTGGTATGCGGCGATATCGGCCAGGATTGTGCCGGCTGCGTCGGAGTAGATGGTGGCGGTGTATCCGGCAGCCGATCGCAGCAGACTGCCGGACAGGACGTAGACCAGTCGTGAGCCCGCGTCCGGTCCGATCAGCCTTGCCATGTGACTCCGATCAGACGGTTACAGAAACTTCGTAACCCTGCGAGGACTTGTTACGCGGAATCAGCGTGATCAGGTAGGTGCCGGCGCCCACGTACGTGTGCACAGCCGTGGTGCCGGTGGCATAGTCCACGATGGTCGCGTCACCCCAGTTGATGGTCACTGGGTTGGTGACCGCAGAGCCGGCCGGGAAGGTCACCGTGACCTCAAGTCCCAACTCGCCGGGAGTTGCCAAGACCAGCGGAATGGCCGTGCAGCCACAAGCGTCGTCCGGTGGGGCCATGAACGTCCGGAACCACATGTGGTGATCGTCATCAGTGATCGGGCCGTCCGGCAGGAACTCCGGGTCGCCCAGGGTGGCAGGCAACTCCGAGCTGTACACGTAGTACGGCCCGGACCCCCAGCCGCTGTTTGCTGAGGTACGACCGGTCACGGTGAAGGTCGCCGAACCGTTCTCGTAGGTTCGGTCACCGACCATACCCTCTACGATCCAGGGCCATAGGTTGTAGAGATACGCGACCTGGGAACCTTCGCAGGCATTGGTCCCAGCCACCCGGGTCCAGCCCTCCAGGGCGAAGTTCGCCAGGGCCACGGAACCTTCCCGGGTCCGGTTTCCGATGGCCGCCGGGACGGTGGCGTCGCTCATGACAAGCGGCTCTGCGGTCATGATGTTGACGAGTTCCGGGTCCACGTTGCAGAAGGTCAACGTGAGGTTGATCCACTTCAGCTTCGGTGGGTCGGTCACCCGGACACAGAACTCGCCGTCACCGTTCTCGGCGAAGAAGTCATTCCGTTCTTGGAGCTCCTTCGTCATCTCCACCGTGATGATGCCCTTGGTGGAGACTGAGGAACAGATGCCCTCAACCGGCACGCCGCAGGCATCCAGCAGAGTCGCCCGGACCCGAGGGATCTTAAACGGGGTAACGCAAACCGATGGCACTGTTACTCCTGCTCGGGTAGCGGGTTACGGGGTGGACGGCCTGGACGGCGACGGAGGGTGGCTGGCTCGCTGGAAGTTGGGATCGTCGGCTGTCGCTTCGGGCCGAACTCTTCGAGCCACCGGTCATGCAGGTCATCGGGAACCTCGTAGGAGGTACCGGCCGGACCTTCCTGAACCAGGAGAACGGACCGGCGTTCCGTGCGATCCGTGGCCAGGGCGAAGAGCTGCTTGCCCACTTCCTCGAACTCGCCCAGTCCCGGGCTGATGATGGCCATCAGAGCGTCACGTCCACGCCAGCGACGAAGCAGTCATAGCCGAGCAGGTACACCCGTTCCGCGATCGCGTCGACCTGGTTTGTGGACCGGTTGAGTGCCTCGGCCAGGGACGGCATCTGGTCGGTCGGCGACTGCCAGACGGTCACCTGGCCGGTGATGTAGAACGTGGTGTGACCGGCCGCCGGAGCCGCGTCCAGTGGCGTGGTCCCGGCATAGTTGCCGAACGACACCGATGTGCCCAGTGGGGTGAGCCACTTGCGTCCGTCCCAGCGAAGACCGCCACCGGACTGGACCTGGAACGCGTAGGTAGCCGGGATGTGGATGACACCAGCCGGACCGTACCGGGCGTACAGCCAGGATTCCAGGGCGCCGATGCCGTTGGCCACGTTGGTCGCGGCGGTCAGGGTGGCCACACCGGTCGCGGTCGCGAGTCCGGGCTGCTGGCCGAACAGCTCCCGGGAGAAGATGTCCTCGATCGCGGCCTGCGCGCCAGCGTTCATCCGCTCGGTGAGAATCCGGCGCATGGTGGCCTCGTCCATGCCGACCGAGCCGCATTCCAGCGAGGACACTAGAACGAACGGGTCAGCGTTGACTGTCGTTGGACCGGCCAGGTAGGTCTTGGCTACCGGGGTGATGTCCTCGCAGTTGATCGCGTACCCGTATGGCAGGGCACAGAGCCCCGTCTGCCACTCCAGGCCACCACCCTCAGCATGGATATCCGGGATGGGAAGAGGTCCGGTGGCGACGGAGAACAGGCCATAGCGGGGCAGCGTGCTAGTGGGTGCGTTGATGTACACCCGTGAGTTGGCGACTACCGCCATGGCCCGCTCCTTCCTTTGTCAGTGATTAGTCGGCCAGGATCCAGCCGTATGACAAGTTGCCACCGGTCAGGATCACCGAAAGGCCAACGGTCAGTTGGATCGGATTCGGGAACAGCACCAGGCCGGTCGTCGCACCGGTCGCGGCCACGTCGATCCGAGCCAGGATCTTCGCGCCAACCGCCGTGGTGTTGTCGAAGACGGTCAGGGTAACGGCGGTACCGGCTGCTGAGTTCGTCAGATAGTACCCGTACACGGTGGCCGGACGGGCCAGGAGCACAGTTGTGGCCGCTGCCACCGGGATGGTCCGCATACTCGCGTTGCTCGGCGGGTAGATAGCTGACATAGATCAGTCCACCAGAATCTGGCCGACAGTGTTCGGCGTCGTCCCAGCGATACCCACCGACACACCGACCGTGAACCGGATGCCCTGGGGGAACAGGACCAGGCCGGTGTTCTCCGCATTCCCAAGGGTCCGGGAGAACAGGATCTTGGTACCCGCCGCCGTGACAGCGTCGTACACGGTGATGACATTGTCGGTCTGAGCTGTCGTGTTCCGGTAGGCGTACCCGTACACGGTGCCCGGAGCTGCCCGTACCACGGTGTCACCCGAGGTGGCGATCGTGCGAATCTCTGCTGCCATCTGCTTGTCCTTTATGGATAGTGATCAGGAAGCCTGATGGGGGGCCAGTTTCCCAGCCCCCCGACTCAGGATCAGGCGGCGCAGCCGACCTCACGCTGGATACCGGTGCTACCAGTCGGGCAAACACCGATGGTGTAGACGCGAGACAGTCCGCAGAGCTTGGCCATCGCCCAGCCGTCCTCGGTGAAGAGTTCGGTGTACTGGTTGGTGGCGAGCTTGGTGCTGTCGTAGAGCGAGTTGATGGTGATGACGTCCTTGACGGCCTTGACCCACGTCCCAGCCGGGTAGGCCAGGAAGGACAGGCTGGTCGGCATGGCCGTGATCGGGGTTGCCGCACCAGGACCGGTAGCCAGACCGGAGAACGCGTCCTGCCAGTCGTATACAAACTGGACGCTAGCGTTCCGGGCCGCGAACGCCGAAGCGATAGCGCCGTCGGCAAGGGTCAGGTCCTGGACGCCGTTGCGCCGGATCCAGTCCGCGCGCATCTGGGCGAGGATCCAGAACGGCATCACGATCTCAAGGGTCTGAGCCTGCGACAGCCGCATCCGGTACTGCATGTCCATGACGGCCATGTCCACAGCGGACAGGACCTGGGACACCACGGAGGCGTCATCGACCCACGGTGCCACGGCGGTCAGGGCCACGGCGGTAGAGCCGGCGACCATGTCCTGGATGACCTCGAAGTTGACCTTGTGGGCCAGTGCCACGAGCGCGGCGCGGACGAAGGTCTCCACCGCTTCCGGGTACGCCCGCTGGGTCAGGATGTTGCCGGTGAGGCAGATACCCGTGACGCCCAGCCGAACGTCCACGAAGCTGGGGCAGGTGATCTCGATGCAGGTCTTGGTCGTGCCGCTGGCGACCTCAGCCTCGGTCAGGTTGAAGAAGTTCGCCGCACCGTCACCGTAGATGGCGTCGAACGCGATGCCCTGGTTGTACCGGATACCGCCGCGCCGGGCCTGGACCTCCGGGACATTGATCATGCCCTCGGTCGTGCCCAGGAAACAAACCTCGTACAGGGTCTCGGACGGGGCGCACCAGCCGGCCGCAGCGGTCAGGGATCCCTGGTTGCCGCCAGCCGCTTCGATCTCCTTGCGCTTCAGGGCCGCGCTCTTGATCAGCGAGCCACCCGGGAGCCGGGTCTCGTTCGCGACGGCCAGGAGGATGTCCATGTCGCTGTCGTCGCCCGTGACCGTGAACTCGCCAGGGTAGTCCCTGTTGATCATGGCTACGGAGTGCTGGGTGGAGGCATTCTTGCCCATGCCCCGGTAGCCAGCCGTACGAGCGACGAACGCCTCCGCGACCTGACGCAGGTTGACTTCCTGGCCGCTGGGGAACAGGGTGTCGGCCGCTGCGACCAGGGCGCCGAACTTGGGCGTCTCGTCCTTGGTCTCCGGGACGTCGATCTTGTCACTCTGGCCGGCGATGTCCGACAGGCTTGGAGTGATGACCGGCTCTTCGACCACAGGCTCGACCACTGGCTCAACGACCAGCGGTTCCAGAACGGCGGTGTCGAAGCTTGCGAGCTTGTCCGCGCGGTCCTTCTGACCGGCGTCATCGACTGGCTTGGTCATCGCGGCCAGTTGCGCGGTCGCCGAGACGTTGAACGTCTTCAGGGCCTCAAGGCGCTCAAGCTGTTCATCGGTCACGTTGTCGTGGGTGACGCTGGCCAGGAGAGTGTTGTACTCCGTCACGGCCTGGATGCGCAGGGACTCCAGGCCAGAGACCGAGAACAGGCTCAGGTCGGTCGGGATGATGAACATGTCTGTGTGGGCCTTTCGCGGGTACACCGAATGGGTGACTTCCACGCGACCGGCTCACTGCACGGACATCGCTGTCTTACTGAGCAGTATGCACGATTGATTCAGTTCGTGCCAACGAACCTATCGTTCACCGGCACCCTCGGTATCGAGGACCATACTGACCACGCCCGAATAGGTATGGACCGCCGTCACCACATCTCCAGACCAGAGCCGGATCCAGGACACTTTTTCTGAGTGCTGGAAGGTGATTTGCTCAGCGTCCAGCGTGACGTACTTGAACCCATCGAACTGTGCGATGGTGATCGCCAACTTCATGGCCTACGCGACCTTCTTGTAGGTACCGCCACCGGATTTGGCCACCAGCACACGGGCCGCGAACTCTGACTCCACGGTTTTGGTAGTGCCATCTTTCAGGGTTACCAGATGAGCGACCTGAGAGTTCCCGGCACCCTTACCGCAAGCGCAGGCCATGTCACTCCTCCTTGCCAGATCGCTGCGCGTCCAGGGTCGCCCGGACGAAACAGTCCTTCGCCTCAAGCAACTTCCGGAGACCAGCGGCGAGTTCCGGGGAGTCCGGGAGCTGTTCCACCATCCCCTTGGCCAGGATCTGCACCGTCCGAGGAACCCAAATTAGATCCTCTGGCAGGTTCGGATTCGGCTCCAGCCAGTGGAGCAGGTTCTCGGTACTTGGATGGCGTGCCACAAGACTCCTTGAAGAGGGACGTGTACTGGTTGGTCTCGATGTAGGGGACGTCGGAAAGATCGATTAGGCTGCTCGTTCGATCCACGACCCATTCTCTATGACAGAAACAGATGCATTTCGCTGGGCAGAACTTACACGTCGCTGGGCGTTTCTCGCCCTGTTGTCCGGTCATGCTGTCGCAGTAGTCGTGCTTTCCGTGCCAGCAACCGGTGGACAGGTAGATGTGTTCGGTCACTCGTCTTTGAAGATGTCCAGGAACTGGACCCAGTCCTTGATTTCGAAGATCAGCATCGGACCCTCCGGATCCTTCGAGTCCCGGAGCAGGACCTGTTCCTGTACCCAGGCTATCTCCACGCAGTTGGCCGTGTCCGCGCTTCGGCTGCTCTTGATCCACTTCATGCTGTGGCCTCGATTTTCTGGAGAGCATCGAGGCGCGAACCTCGCTCCATCTGCTGTGTGGCAAGGAGGATCTCCAGTCGCTCGCGCCGATCCTGACGGGACTCCACCATCCGAGCTGCCGCCATAGCAACATCATCAAGGCCAAACCGATCCTGAGGCTCCGGGTCCTCGCCGACGGCAAGGGGAGTCGACTCAGGGGCCACGATGGAGTCCATGGGTGACACGATACCCGCCGCAACCAGCGACAGGGGTCGGGCGTTCTCCTGGCGCAGGATCGCGAATCCGGGGGAGTTGACGGCCAAGACCCGGATCATCTCCAGGTTGCCCCGAAGGCGCCGCCAGTCTCCAGACAACGGTGAACGTCGAAGCTCTGCGACACGTTCGTCTGCCAGTCCGGGAACCAAAGCTCCTGCCACCCAGATGCCGAACTTGTCTTCGCCCGCTCGGACCACGGCGACCTGAGTTCCCGTGTCGTCATAATGAGCCAGGCTCCGAGAGGCCCCCCATTCAGCAGCGGCATGTCCCGTGCCCATGGTGACGGTTCCGACGTCAAGGGTTTCCCCCTCTAGCGTGATCACCTCGCCCAAGGTGAAGTACTGGTAGTTGGTCCGGGTCTTGGGAACGGTGATACAGACCCCGTCCATGCCGGTGTGGCATTCATCCCAAGCAGCCGCGTGTCCGAAGACCCGACCATCCTCGGTGACCTGGATACGGGACTTGCCGGTGAACTTCGGATCCTCGAACCACGCCTTCGGTGGCTTGACCGGTGCGTTGGATGCTGTCATGGCCCGCCTCGTAGCTGACTGTCGTGACTTCTCTTCCTGGTCCCACGGCGCGACGATCTGCGGGTCATTGTAATGGTCGGCCATCTTCTTGTAGATGTCCGTAATGATCCGACGCGCGGATGCTTTTTCCTGATCCGAGATGTTCGGGAGACCGCCATGGGCACCTTCAAGCAGTGCGGCTGCCGCGTACACGGCGTGATAGACCAGGGTCATCTTGCCGTTGTAGATGTCACCGAGCGGCATCTTGAAGGCTTCCTTGACCACGCCTCCGACCTGAGGATTCGAGTACAGGTACGCCTTCTCCATCGCCGACCGGTTCCCATTCGCCCAGTTGCTGATCCGCAGGTACGCGTCGTCAGCGTCGAACTGGTCTTCGCGACCGGCGATCGGCATGGACCGCCATGAAGAACCGTTGACGGCGAAGTTGGCGATGTCTTCCCGATCCCAGAACGGGTAGTCGGACAGATCCACGGCACTGGCCCATTCGACAATGTCCGGCTGCGCCTTCGCGGTACTGGCCAGGAGGGCATCGCTCAGGGCCGCGAGAGGGACTCTGGTGTCCTCGCTCTCCTCGAACACGAGTCGTGGTGCCCCGAACGCGGCCATCGGTACCAGGGTGGCGCCCATGATGGTGGCCTTGGTGAAGTTCAGGAACGGTGACTCGGGGTTGCTGGTGTCCACGGACACGGTGAAGTCCGGTTCCAGGTCCACGCTCGGACCGACGACACCCAGCCGAACCAGTTCCTGGGCCTGTTCCACGTACGAGAACTTGTCCACTGGCAGCCAGTCGCCACCGGCGGAGAACTGGTGATCCTCCTCGAAGCCGACCAAGATCCGCGCCACGATGACCGCGCCACCGTGGCTCTGTCCGGTCTTCTCCTGCCACAGCAACGGTAGTGGCATCGGCCGATGCGACAGGGCGCCAGCGGAGAAGACCCGTCGGTCCGCGCTCGGGATCCCGATGTTGGCCAGTGGTCCACGCCAGGTCTTCATGCTTCGTCCCTAATCCCAAGTGCGCAGCGACACATGATCACCAAGTGCGGCGGTCCGTTCGGGTCGCCCGGATACATCAACGGAAAGCCTCCCACGATGAACGGCTGACTGACAGGTACCCGCTGCGTATCGGCCGCCTCGTGCTCGGGTCGCACCCGCTCATCCCTGCTGGACAACCATTCCTTGTACAGTGTGGTCCGTTCCAGTTGCTGCGCTCGGAGTCCGGCAGCAAAGGAACCAGCGTTGTAGGCCCGGTTCGTCTCGGTGATGGCGATCGTCATAGCGCGACCTTTCCACCGTTCCGAGCCGCTGGTGGTCAAGAGCCTGTCGATCCGGGCCGCGAGATCCTTCGGTTGCTCACCCTCATTGATCCCGTCGCTGAGTTCCGCGAAGACCAGGTGGTAGATCTCGTCCGGGATTCTGACCAGCAGGTTCTTGGTCTCGGCGAGCTGAGTCCTGGCGAACGCCTCCGTGGAACTGACGAAGTCTTCCCGATCATCGGCCGGGATCGTCTGCTCGTAGCCCTCACTGAAAACCGGAATCAGGCGCTCGATGATGTCATCCACAGCCGTCATCCACAGCCCTGTGGACATGAACACTCCACCCGGGTCCGGCTGGCTCTGGTACTGGCGCCAGGGCCGCATGACCGTTTCCCGGATAGCGTCGATCAGATCCTGGAGCCAACGCCACACGATCCCGAAGATCCGCCGCTCCCAGCTAAGAAGAGGCATGGATCAGCCCCTCCGAGCCGAGGAACATCCGGAGCCGTTCCACGTGATGCGGGGTACTGGTCATCAGAAGCAGGGTGCAGTACTTGGACAGCGCGTCCTGGAGAGCGCTGGAATCCAGGTCACCGATCCGGGCCGCTGTCACCGGCACCTGGACCCAGGCACCTTCAAGGAGGGCCTGGATCTGGTCCAAGCTCTTGGCGCTCATCTTGGTGTGCAGCTCATAGGCCGGCACGCCGGGGAACTGGCCGCGCTGGGATCCACGGTCGAGTAGCCTGGTGCCGGCACGCTCCAGGGCGCGCCACACAATGGACTCGGCACCCATCATGAGGACCTGATCACGTGTATGACTCACCTGAGCTGAAGCGGTCACTGAGTTACCGGAACTCTGACCCGATCCGCCGCCTGGTCCACCAAGAGCGTTTGTCGCTGTCGAGCCAGCCGCGTTCGGCAGCGGATCAGGTCCCGTGGTCTGAATTCCAGTTGCGGGACTGGGAGGAGGAGGGGCGCCTGGCTGAATGGCTGGAGGCTCAAAGTCGGGAAGACCGATGATCTCCCGGATCTCGGTGACCATGATCAGGGTCGGGTCACGCAGGACCAGCTCGCGGGTGAACCGGCGAACGTCATCCTCTTCGGTGATTCCGTCCGAGTCCAGGTAGGCGCCAGCGGCGAGGACGGCCTGGGCTCCCACGATGCCCTTCTCGAACAGGTTCAGGGTGTCCTGGAGGCGCTGCGGCCGGACGGTGAGCGGACTGGTGTCGAACCAGTAGCAGTAGCTTTCAGCATCCTTGCCCAGGGCCTTGAGCGCGGGTGCCAGGTAACCCTTGGTGAGCGCGTCACAGATCCGACCCATGATTGGTTCGATGTGAATCTTGACCGCTGACTCTTCAACATGCCACGCGGACCAGTGATTTGATTCGCCCATGCCGGTGAGAACTTCCGGCGGCATATCCATGCCCAGGCTCAGGCGCCGAATAGCCTCCTGCCGAAGTTCGTTGGCCTGCTCACTCAGGGTCGAGTCGAAAGTGACCAGCTTGATCTTATCCAGAGCCTCAATCGGGACCTCGATAATCAGCGGCAGTACACCAGCGGCCGTACCTTCACCCTTTAGTGACGCGGAGCCAGCCTCAGCCAGCTTGGCCATGATCGTTTGGGAAGCTGACGCGTCCTCATCACCATCGGTCGGGAAGTCCATGTTATTGGGGATGGGCAGGATCCCCGCCGACACCAGCCTGCTATCGATCTGCGAGAACACATACTTCGTGAGTTGTTCGATTTCACGCAGTACCGGCTGTACCGAGCGGCCTGGAGAATCAGCCTTCTGCATGTAGCGCGGGTGAGGAGTCCAGGTCCGGATCAGGACGTCCCGACTGTCGACCAGTGGCCGTTGAGATCCACGCTCGCCGTACAACACTTCCCGGGTACCGTCACCACGGACCACGCGTCGTAGCTCGGAGGGCGAGACGACGAACCAGTCACCTTTCCCCGCATTGCCGCCAAGTCCGAGAATGTATGCCTCGCCAGCCACGGTGAGATTGATACCCAGGGCGCGGAGGGCCTCAGCCTTGGCCGTAGGGCCACCGAACAGGGTCTCGGACAGTGCGGCGATTGGTGCTGGACCTTCGATCTCCTCCTGGCGCCGTCCGAGTTTGTCGACCTTGGCCACATAGATCCGGACCCTGGAGCAGGCACTCCCGACCCAGTTGGCCGAGAACCGGAACTCCGGGACGATGTCGTAGAGGCGCCACAGTTCTCGTTGCCATGCCTCGTCCTTGAACCGGTACGTGTTCCAGGACCGGTCGTCCAGCTTGATCCGGGCCGCTGAGGCGATCAGGTTCCGAGGCTTGGCCGGCAGGTTCTCCGGCTCGTTGTTCTTGTCCTTGTTGCCCCAGGCCATGTCAGCCTTCCAACTTCGCCAGTAGACCAGTGACGTATGAGGCCGCGAGCCCGGTCAGGAGTACGTGCCAGGACATGGCCACGTATTTGGGGGCGTCAGCGGCGAGGAATGTGAGCGCGGCCATCGCAATCCCGAACCAGACCGAGTTGCACCACGTACAGAATACGAGGGTGGTCATCTTTGATTCCTCGCCGAACTTCCGGATGACGAAGGTTCGAACGAAGAGGAAAAGGTCATCGGTCGTGATCAGCCTGGAGACCCTGGCCACCGCCAGAACCAGGACCACGAGTACCAGGACATTGATCACAGATGCCATGGTATAGCGATCGTTTCAGATGGCGCACGAACGGGCGTAACTACTGGCGGGTACCCCCTCCCCCTCCCGGGGTGACCATGGTAGGCTATAGATACTACAAGCGAGAGAAGGGAGTCCATCCATGCTGCTCTACGCACCCGACCCTGGCGACGGAGAGATCACGATCCCCACGGACAACGAGGGTGCCGAGAAGTTCAGGCAGATCCTCAGCGACCTGATCGGAAGCCCATACTTTTGGACGGTGGTAGCGATTCTGGTCGTCGCCTCCATCGCCGCATACGTGTGGAAGAACTATCCGATCGTTCGGTACGTCACCTTCTTCATTGCCGGGATCATGGCGTCCGGCTATGGCCTATTCGCCGTTTTCATCAAGTAGGCGGGGACCTTGGCTGAGAAGACGCGAAGCAAAGGAGCTGGGATCGTTGCTGTAGGACTGGCCGGACTCACGGTCAGCGCCGTGTTCCAGATGAACGCAAACAAGGAAGAAACCGAACGTAAGGCCGTCAAAATCACGCTCCAGGTCACATCCCTGCGTGACACCAAGGCCGCAGCGTCCTATGGCATCGGCGCCGTGCCTGGTCCGCCGAAGGTCTGGAACCTGAAATGGGATAAGGAGATCGAGTTCTACTCCCGGCGAGAAACCGTCATCGTCCCCAAGGGAACCAGAGTGTTCCTCATCGCCCAGCCCATAGGACCAGGGCCGGTCTTCTGCACGATCATCAACGGCGCCATCATCGTGGACGGCCAAGGAAGCGAGCCCACCGGCCAGGCGATCTGTAAGCACACACCACGTTGAAAGGAGTCGAATGAAGGTACAGAGCAAACTGGCGCTGTTCGTTGGCATGATAATCCTGGCCGCCATTCTCAGTAACGGGAACATCACCGGCCTGGGAAAAGACAAGTATGTAGACTACCGACCGAAGGACGGAGAGCACGCCTACGACATCCAGATCGGATCGGTATCGACCCTGAATCTGGCCCAACTCAGACTAGTCATCAACGGGCGCTCGGAGGAGATCCCCCTGCATGGTGGCGGTAGCAGCGGAAACGGTCATGGCATCTTCGTCCGTGGTTTCATGGCGGTCGCTGGAACCACGATCTCGATGCATGTGGAGCGGACTGGTCACGTCAGTTCACACGAGCGGTTCGGAACCATCAACTGTTACGTCCGCGAGAATGGGGACGAGGTCAGCGCCGCAACGAGCAACGACCCGTACATATACGACGTTGCCTGCGCCTGGGTGGTCGGCGCCCCGCATCCGGCCTAGGTCAGGTTCAACTCGTTCATCAGCCGGGAGAACTCCACGTCCACTTGTTGCGGAGAGGCCATCCGCAGGGACCGCTTCTCCTGGGCCATAAGCCATCGAACGGCGTGGACAAGTGCATCCATCCGGTCCGGGCTGTCCTTGACGTCGGGCATGTAGGACACCATCTCGTCTTCTAGATCATCGTATTTCCCAACGTGATGGATCTTGTTCTGCTCGTAGCGCATGGCCACCGGTTGAGCCCGGGTCTGCTTGCCGACCTTGGAGTCGACGGTCTTGATCGGTGGCTGTGTGCCGGCAGGGAAGAGACCATCCTTGACCAGCTCGTTGTACGCGTCCGAGAACACATCGGACATCCAGCGCTTACCCAGGTTGTTCTCGACCACCAACCAGTCCCCGCCGAACTCGGCCAGGGTCCGCCAGCAGATGATCGCCACCTCGCGCCCGGCGCCCAGAGTCGAACGGTCGGCGAGAACGTACATGTGGTTGTCCTTGTTGTTCCTGCCCACCACCACGATCCCGGTGTGGTCGCCCTCGTCCGTGAGACCAGGGTCCACGCCGACCACGATGCTGGTCACCCGAGAACCATCCGGGATGCTCTTGACCCGGTTGCGGTTGATGTCCGAGCGACGGAACAGGGCGCCTTCGATCGCCTCCAGGAGTTCCCCGTACAGCTCCTGGCGTCCGATGGTGGTTCCCCGGTACCGGTTCTCCAGCTCCGTGAGGACCTGCTGGGACAGGTTGGCCCGGTTGTCGAACGTAGACCCGGATACCAGGGAAATAGTCCCATCGGTCCGTTTGATCCACTCCTGGAGCAGCTTGATCGGCTTCGGGGTGGTGGTGACGAAGACCCGTGGGTGATCCCCGGCGAGGTCGGCCCGGAGGGAGGGCATGATACCTTCGTACCAGCTTGCGTAGCTATAGGACCATTTCGCAAGCTCGTCAAGCCACCCGCCGGCAGCGTTACGTCCACGAGCTACGTCCGCATCGTCGGCGCCTTCACAGTAGATTTTCGTACCGTCTGGGAACAGCACCATGGGACGAGGGGTCTGCTTGTACCGATACTTGATCTCCCGACGATCCAGGACGCGTAAAATCCCGGCTGGTCCTTCCATACAAATGGTCCGGGCATCAGACAGCGTCTCCGCGATCACCAGCCATTCAGTTGGCGCGCCATGACGATCGAATGGATGGAGCTGGGTCCGCTCAACCAGCCACTCCGAGCCGGCACGACTCTTTCCCCAGCCGCGTCCCGCGAGTGCCAGGTGCACCATCCAGTTGCCGGGAGGGGGGACCTGTTCCGGTCGAGCCGTGTACCACCATTCCCCACGCGACATCTCCCGGACCATGTCATCGGGCAGGGATTCGACCCATTTCTTTCGCTGGGCAGCCGGCAGCCTGGCGATACGTTCGGCTGTGGACATACCCATAGGGCTAATACTAGGGCCTGTTGATCAGGACCTGGAAAGATCTTGCAGAATCCGGTTGACACCCCCGGGGGAGGGGGTCTATCGTTTGGGATGCAAGGGAGAGCGACGGGGAGGTTGCAGACTCAGCCGCGTAGCACTCCAGAAGGCGCTACTGTAGGTTGAGAATTGCATAGTGGATCTTCAAAGACAGTATGGGTGAACAGCGGTAATCATGCCGAGCACCTACCGGGCATCCCCTTGGCACGGCACCCATACCCAGGGCAGAGACCTACGCACGTGGACGCACCTCTCCGTGGGTCTCTGTCCGCACCGGGGTGGAGCAGCTTGGTAGCTCGCCGTCCTCATAAGTCGGAAGTCGCCAGTTCAAATCTGGCCCCCGGCACCAAGGGTTCATGTAGTATCCCGCAACATGGGGTACAAGGACCCCGCCCAACAGGCGGCGTATCAATTGGCATGGATGAACAAGCGCCGCGAGGCTTGGTTCGCAGCCAACGGACCGTGCCGAAAATGTGGCTCGACAGAGAATCTGGAGCTGGACCATCTGAACCCACGGACCAAGGTCCATCATGCCGTGTGGTCCTGGTCCCGGGTGCGCCGAGACGCAGAGCTGGTCAAGTGCCAAGTGCTCTGTCGGGCATGTCACCAGATCAAGAGCAACTACGAGAAGAGCCAAAAGACGCACGGCACTGGTACCATGTACCGCAACGGTTGCAAGTGTGACGACTGCAAGACGCATCAGAGACTGAAGGCTCGCAGATATAGAGCCAAACTGAAAGCCGCCGGTAGTCCCGGCTGGTAAGAGATCGACCAGTGACCAGGACTCAGGAAGCGGTGCACCTGGATGGGTGCGGGGACGCGTACCAGCCGTGGAACGTGGAATCAGTAGCTGGAAGATCCGTCGTGTAGCTCAGTGGCAGAGCGTCCCTCGCGAGGGGAAGAACGCGGGTTCGAGTCCCGTCACGGCACAATGTGGCTAGACACTAGCCTCCCGACACGGTGATCACGTAGGCAAGATCGGGTGAAGCCTTTTCTAGATACGGGCAGTGGTACAGCACCATGACCTTGGCCCGGGTGGGTTGGTCTTGAAATTCAAACCCGGCATCAAACTTCAGGTGGTGTTCTTCCCCCACAAGCACGCGGCCAGCCCGTTCTCCCCGTCCAGGCCGCCGCGTGCTTCCCACCTGAAACGGGGGACCTGGCGTTGGACTCCCTTCCGTCAGGTCCCCCCACCAACTTGCCTGGATCGCTAACTCAATTGGCAGAGTTCCTGACTCTTAATCAGGCGGTTCTGGGTTCGAGTCCCAGGTGATCCACCAACAGGAAAGAGGAGTACGTTTTCGTGGAAGACTGGCAGCCACCACCGTTGATCGCGGTCGCGGTGGTGATCATGATCCTGGTGATCGTGGTCCTCGCCGGTACGTAGATCTTCTGAAGCAGACGCCTGGGTCCCGGGCGTGGAGACGCCTTCCAGTCAGAGATGCGCGATGACCTGACTGATCGCCTGCGGATCTCCTGAAGGTGACTGGAGTTGATCGACCCAGTCGGAAACCAGGGACACAAGCAACCAGCGCGTGACTGGTGTCCATCCAGTAGCCACTGATTCTGGATGGCGAGAGGCAATCTTCGCCCAAGTGGGGGATGGAGGATCTCGATCACGAAGTGGGTAAAGAACGGTCAAGGCCGTCCATTTGCCTGGGGTAACCGTCGCCCAGGAACCCGCGAACGCACCAAGCTGCCGCCGGATGGACTTGGAAAGTCAGGATCCAGGCCAATGGGGTAGAGGAGTAGCCCGGATGCAAGGCGTGACTCCATATCGTCACAGGAAACGCCCATCGGAAGGGCGTGCTCATCACTGGCGGATCCGACTGTCCAGTTACGGCACCTTAGGTTCCCTGCGACCGAGCGAAGCACCCTGGGAGGGCATGCCTTCACCCTTCGCTCACAAGTCCGATCCAGGTACCCCGCGCACAGGCCCATTGATGGGTTTGGCACCGGCGCTTGCTCCGCAAGGAGAGGGGTCCCTGGATCGGCACCTTGGGGTGGTAGCTCAAATGGTAGAGCGCGGCACCCGGGCTTGATGAGCCGTATGCGCAGGTTCGAATCCTGCCCACCCCACGCATAGGAGAGGAGGGCAATGGTCACTTCACGTATTCGAATACTTGGATTCCTGATCGCGATCGGTGCCTTGGTCGTGATCAGCATGGGTACCGGCGGCAAGTTCTTCGATCCGAAACCCAGGCAAGACGACCCAGACAGCACCCGTCAGGTCCGGCTGACCGCTACCAGTGAGTATCGTCACGCGGCAGTGAACTATGACTGCGCAGACGGTAGGGGGATCCAGGCGGCTGTGGTCAACGACCAGACGCCCAAGCGGATCTTCAAGGCGTCCTGTAACTCGATCAAGGGCCGAGTCGCCACGATCGACGTGTTCCCGGATTGGCCACACCCGGTAAATGTGGGGTGTTCGGCGTACATGGTCGGGTACAACGCACAAGGCATGTTCAAGGCTGAGTCAGCGAATCAGCTCGGATGTGAGGTGTTGGTTTTCTGATCGGGGGTTGACTACACAGTCCGAGTAGGCTACTGTTCCTATATCAACCAAGCAAGACCCAACGAAGGGAGAGATTCTTGAGTCTCAAGGAAACCGCCGCGAAGGTCACGGGCAGGGCCACATTTCCACTGACCGACGACCAGTGGCGCGAGCGCATCGCGGCCAGCCAGAAGAAGCTGGACAAGCTGAAGGCCGGCATCGTCGGCTCGGTGATGGGCAACGTCAGCAATCCGCAGAGGGCCATCGTCCTGACGGCGCTGGGCCTGTCGGAGCCGCCGGAGGCGAAGACCTTCGAGTTCACGCTTCCGGCGACCCTGGACCGGACGTACAGCGTGACCGGTACGACCGAGGCTGAGGCCGCAACGGCCCTGCTGGCCAAGATCGGGCTGGACGGGGCCAAGCACCTGGGCCGCTCGGACCGCACCGTGCTGAACCTCAGGGACGGCAACGTCCAGCGCGACGTCACGGCCCTGAACCTGATCGTCCAGGCCGACGCCGCCAAGGCCGCCGATACCGCAACGGTCGACGGCGCCGAGGTGTCACTGGTGGAGCAGTACGCGACACTGGAGGCGGAGTACGAGGCCCTCAAGGTGGCGGCGCGAGAGCAGGCCATCTGGCTTCAGAACGAAGCTCGGTTGTGCCTCTCTGGCATCAACGATGAGCTTCGCAAGCTGAAGCTCGACCCACTACCCGCCAAGAAGTACTTCTACGTCGAGGCCCCGATCGCCGCCGTCGTGCGGTACGAGGTCCAGGCGTACGACGAGGCCGGAGCCATCGAAGCGGCCAAGTTGCTGAGTGCCGACAACCAGCGGCAAGGCCGGGTCTACGCGGGCCAGGTCAAGAACCTGCAACCATCGACCGGCGACCTGATCGTGGTCGCGTAACACCAGCAAGGGGGACTTCGGTCCCCGCCCGGGGAGATAGCTCAACGGGCAGAGCAACGGTCACCGGAGCGATAGGGATCTCGTCCTCCCTGGTCACCTCTGTTGGACATGCGCCGCATGTGAGACGCACGCCGAAAGGCTCCAGCTCCGGCACACCGTAGGTTCCAGGTTCAAATCCTGGTCTCCCCACGTACACATCAAAGGAATCGAGGAAGGGAGAAGATCATTAGCAGCAACAACTCACTCGTGCCGACGACGGGGATCGATGTCAAACTCCTGATGCAGGGAGTGGAAGCCGATCGCCAGCGGGCCGAGAACTTTGCCAGCGAGTCGGAGCAGATCCAGAACACCGCGTTCCGGCTCCTGGACGCCCTGGGTGGCATGACCGTTCGCGACGACACTCTGGTCTACGAGGGCACGCGGATCGTCATCCCGGCCGCGTACGAAGGTCGCCTGGACGAGTTCATGGCGTACATCGACCGGCACCGGCGGGATCTCGCCAAGGAGCACCGGGTCACCCGAACGTTCAAGTATCGGCCCTACGACGTGGCCGCCGCGTTCCACCGGACCCTGGAGTCGATCTTCGGCAACACCGGGATGGGGGTCACGCGCCAGACCATGTTCGGCCCGGAGCCACCGGAGTTCATGACCGTTCCGCTCAGCCTGACCGAGTCGATCCAGGTTCCGTGGGGGCTGGTCAGGCTCCCCAACCTGGAGTGCACCTTCGACGTCGGGTACAACGTCTCGGAGGACGGTGTCGTTGGCAGCATCCAGGCCACCGCGCCGAAGCGGTTCCGGGCGCGGATCGAGGGCTTCTTCATGCGCCTGGAGGAGGAGCTGAGGACCAACTCTATCTACAAGGGTAAGGCCATCGATGGTGGCCAGCACCCCGGGTTCATCGACATTTCGGTGGACCCGAAGAAGGTCGTGTACTCCGACGACGTCCTGAAGGAGCTGGAGGCCCACGTCTGGCTGGGTCTGCGGTACCCGGAAGCGGCGAAGGCGGCACAGTTGGGCTCCAAGCGGCACGTGCTTCTGGAGGGTCCGTTCGGTACGGGCAAGACCCTGGCCGGTCTCCTGACGGCACAGGAGGCGATCGCCGCCGGCCACACGTTCATTCAAGTGCGTCCCGGCAAGGACAACCTGTTCGAGGCGATCAAGACCGCGAAGATCTACGCGCCTGCCGTGCTCTGGTTCGAGGACCTGGACACCAAGCAGGCCGGGGATGATGACTTCATCTCCAAGCTCCTGGAGGCACTCGACGGCATCCAGGCCAAGTCCGGTGCGATCATGGCCGTGTTCACCACGAACTATGTGGAGAACATCCAGAAGGGCGTCATGCGTCCTGGCCGACTCGATGCGGTAATCCACATCGGACCGTTGGACGCGGGAGGCTACGAGAAGCTGGTGAAGGCGGTGCTCCCGGCGAACATGCTCGGAGACATTGACTACGCCCAGGTCGCCGAGGCGTTCAAGGGATACGGTCCGGCGTTCAACGTCGAAGCCATTCAGCGCACCAAGCGGTACGCGATCCTGCGTGCCGGCGGCATCCCGACCGAACCGATCAACACGGAGGATCTGGTTAACGCGGCGGCCGGCATGAAGCGTCAGCTCGAACTCATGGAGGGCGCTCGCGAGGGTGCCAACGTCCCGACGATCGACGGACTTCTGGAGGACCTGGTCAGCGACGTGCTGGTGGATCACCGGGTCGAGGGCTGGGACATCCTGAAGAAGGACGAGGACGAGTAACATCCGCTAGACCGCCGGACCCCTGCTGATTTTGACAGCAGCAGGGTTCCGGCCTCGGGGAGATAGCGCAACTGGCAGCGCAGTCGACGGACAGGGTGCAGGTTCGAGTCCTGCTCTCCCCCCGGAAAGGAGTCACATGGCAACGAGTGCGGCCAAGCCGTGGTCCCCGCCCACTACGTATGCCGAGGTCTGGCAGCGGTACTGGGAGAAGGTCCAGGGTCAGATCAGCTACGACGAGGCGAGGAAGATCCACAACAAGTGGACCAAGCTTGGTTCCTCGGTCTAGTGCCAAGATCACCATCCTGTGGTTCGATACACGGGTTTCATAGAGAAGGAGGAGCATTGAAGAATCGTGTAGCTCTGGCCCTGGTGGCGGTTGTCGCCGGTGGCCTGTTCGGTGCCACGCTCGGTTCCGGTCCCGCTGGTGCGGTGGACGAGAACTGTAAGACGGTCACCCAGAACATGGTCCGACCGGACAGCGCGGTGGTTGGCGGTCACAACTGGGCCACCGACACATTCGTGCGCACCGTCAAGGTTTGCGTGGAGCCGGTCGTAATGCCTGAGGTCGAAAAGGCCCTGGTCGCGGTCACCACGGCAACCTTCAAGGTCGTCGGCGAGGACGTTGGGACGTTCAAGACCATCGGCATCAAGTCCTCGAACAACAACCCCATGGTCCCCGGCATCGAGGGCACCTTCGCCGGCAAGTTCACGGCGACCTACGTGGCGCCCTACGACCCGGCCAACCCAACCAACTGGCCCTTCTGGAGTCCGAGCGGCACCAACGCCGACTCGACCGGCCCGTGGGTCGACAAGCTCTGGTCCGAGGGCCACGAGGGCAAGCTGACGTCCTGGGCATGGAAGTACGTAAGCTGCAACCAGCAGCACATCCAGAGCGCAGACGGTAACTCCGGCGACATCACCGGCTTGTCCCTCGGCGACATCGACAAATGTCTGGATGTGTCCTACAAGGTCCAGTGCGATGGCAAGGTCGACGTGACCGTGGTCAACAAGCTGGCTCCGGGCGTCAAGGTGTGGATCAACGGATCGCTGAAGACCCTGGTCATGGGCACCAACACCTTCACCGGCGTCACTACGACGGACGGCTGGCTGGAGGTCAAGTTCCTGGATCGGACGATCAAGCGGGTCAGGTGCATCAAGCCGACTGTCTGTGCCACGCCAACTGCGACGCCGACGCCAACCGTCACCCCGACCGTTGTCCCCACGACCCCGCCGGCCACGACCCCAGCACCGTTGTACGCCAACTGCGACGCCGTCCGAGCTGCCGGTAAGGCACCAATCTTGAGTACCGAGCCGGGCTACACGTTGGACCTGGACAGCGACAAAGACGGCATCGGCTGTGAGGTCGTGGAAGGTAACGCGGCCCCAGGCGGTCTGGCACTCACCGGCACCAGTGGCGGTAACCCCGTCCCTTGGATCGCCGGTAGCGGTGCGTTCCTGATCCTCGCGGGCGCCGGCCTCATGTTCCTCATTCGCCGTAATCGGCAGGACTCTCTGCCGACCCTGGTCGAGGGCGACGAGGACCGTCCCAACGACACGGTGACGTTCTACCCGCAACACTGATAGACGTGGGGGTCCGGAACCAAGAGGGTGGTGCGCCGGACCCCCACCCATCGCCGCTGAAGTGTCAACGGTTGAACACCGGGCCTAGGGGGTCCCGGAGGTTGCAGGTTCGAATCCTGTCAGCGGCGCAACAGGAAAGGAGGAGATGAAGATGTTCAAGGATGTGATCAAGGAGCTGTTCTCTCGAAAGAAGTGGGTCACCACGCACCTGACCCTGGTGATCATTATCTTCGAAGCGGTCACCGTCGTATTCGGGCTATCCAACCCGGACAGGTCGAAGGTGGACGTGGCACTTTCGTCCTTCCTGCTGGGGTTCTCGATCATGTTCATGTCGCACTGGGTGATGACCGCCTGGGTGGTAGCGACGATCCGGAGCACGATTGAACGCGCCACGAGGGAGGTCTGATGTCCTGTCACCGGCACACCTACTGCCAGGGGTGCGAGGACGAGGCGAACGCATTGCTGTTCTTCATCTGGTCAGGCGTGGTGATTAGTCTCCTCGTCCTGGCCTGGGTCGCGTTCACGTAGGGGAGGGGGTGGATAGGATGAATCGTGCCTATCACCGTTCCCCGCGATCAAGATCTCATCAAACTCGGAACTCAGGTGATCAGGTCCGGTTGGCTGGCCCTGGTCAGGGCTGAGTTTTCGCTGTCTATGGTGTCCCTGGCCCAGCTACTGGGCACCTACGCGGCCACCGTGAAGACCTGGGAGGATGGGTCAGCCTTCCAGGTCTGGAAGGAGTCGAGTCGCCGAGCCGCGAAGTTCTATCTCGGTTACCTGGACACGCTCGCCAAGCTCCAACGGGCCGGAATCTCGCCAGCCGACCTGATCTCCCTGAGGACCGCGTCGATGTACCTGGGAAAGCCTGGCCCGTCCGTGCGCCAAGACTGTGTGGCCGGGGATCTGACCTGCCTGGACCTGGGGGTCCTGGGGATGTTTGTCTGGAAGAAGGATGTGGGTCGCCCATGACGCAGCCGGTAAAGCTCCGAGCACCGGCCCTGGAGTTCGAGCGCAGGAGCGACGGAATCTGGTTCCAGTTCCTAGAGTTCGACGTTCCGCCCACGGTGCCACTGGTCGGGGAACTGGTGGAGTTGTACGACCCTGAGTTCGACACCCTCTGGATAGGCAAGATAGACACTGTTGACTATCCCAACAAGACTGTCTACGTACGCTGTGACTGGAGATAGCATGGATCTGCGTGAATATCAGGAACGGGTTGGCATCTGGCTCGACGCTAACCTGCCAGACACCAGCGTCCCACTCCAGGCTTTGGCCCTGTGCGAGGAGGCCGGTGAAGCGGCTCGTGCCGTAGTCAAGATGGAACTGGGGATCCGAGGCACCCGCGAGCAGTGGATGAAGGAACTGGAGGACGAGGTCGGCGGGGTCTTCGCAGCGCTGCTCTGTCTCTGTCACAAGACCGGGATCGACCTCCAGGACGCCGTCGAGGTCCAGTGGGCCAAGACCCTGGCGACCGACCTGTCCGTGACTCGGATGCCGGATCGTGGTTAGCTCGATCATCGGTATCGCGTTCACTATCGTGATCCTGGTGGTGTTGATCAAGATGATCAGAGACCGTAACCGTTAGGGGTGCCAGTGTCTCCACGTGATGATCAATATACCTGTGAGGCAAGCACCGGCGTGGATGACTCGGGACCTGGTCTCCTGATCCTCATGTGCCGGAAGCCGGCCAAGTTGTACGACGGTCCTCTGCGCCCGTTTCAGACAGCACTGTGCGAAGAGCATAAGGATCTTCAGCACGGTCGGCGAGATCGGTAATGTCAGGGGCTCTCTGTAACGTGTGTGGCGTCCGGTTGGCCAAGTTTTGGCTGGACCAGGGCGTGGAGCTACATCCCACATGCGATCGGAGTGCTATGTCTGGTGCGATGTTCGGTGCTATCCCTGGCGCGGACCCGCTGAAGCACGAGCTGGCAGAGATCATCCTGTGGGCGGACGAACACTCCGAGCGGTCCATGCAAGCCCCTCCAGGCCCTTCCGAGCTTGGCGATCCCTGCGACCGGAAACTAGGCATGAAGATCGCCGGCCTGGACAAGGTCAACATGGCCATGGATCCATGGGCGGCGATTGTGGGCACTGCCGTCCATGCCTGGATCGAGGGCGCCGTCCTGGCGTACCAGCGGGCGGGGATGGGGCAGGACTGGTTGACCGAGCAGACCGTCCAGGTTGACCCGATGATCCATGGGCACGCCGACCTGTACCAGATCTCCAAGAAACGGGTAGTCGACGTCAAGACCTATGGGTCCACGCTGCACGCCAAGCTGAAGAAGGGAGAGGTGCCGCCCGGGTACAAGACCCAGCTTCAGCTCTACGGGATGGGGTACGAGAACTCCGGTATCCCGGTGGACGAGGTCAGCCTGTACTTCGTGCCCCGTGCCGGCTGGCTGTCGGATGCGATGGTCTTCACGTACCCGTACGACAGGGCAATCGCTCAAGGCGCCCTGGACAGAATGTATCGGTTGGCTGGTAGACTGATGGAACTCGACATCATGAACCAGCCTCAGCGTTGGGATGATATCGAAGCCACCCCAAGTGGTCAATCCTGTGCATACTGCCCATTTTTTCAACCCCGAGATATAGATCTGGGACCTGACGCTTCAGGCTGCCCGGGTCGCTGACGACTACCCTGCCTCCCTCCTTTCCCTCCCGCCTCCCTGCGACTTGCCCGACCACCACCGGCCACTCCGGTACGACTACCCACCGCGTCTTCGGCCCACCCACTAACGACTACCCACCCACAACCCTCCCCGACACCTAACGACTCACCGCTTCGACACTAGACACACGACACACAACCGACGTCCCTCGCCCGGACCGCCCGCCCGCACGACAATCCCCGCCGCTTCTCGGCAAGACACATCACATCGACTACCCGAAACGTGCATCCCGGCCCTCCCGACATTCCGTTCCAGTGCGCACCAAGAGTACCGACGAGACGTGCCTGAACAGCCCCCACCACCCACGCGACTGCCCATCACCTTGGCGGCTCGGCCCGATCCTGGCGACTATCCACAAAGGAGAATGAATATGGGTACGTAGGATGGCGCATACGAAGTTCGGTCCCCGTTGCCCACACGGGCGAGGACGCAAGGGGAAAGGATCTTTCGGTTCGTACAACCTGGCATCGGAGTATGGTCGCAAGTTGCCGGAGCCCGGCAGACCGTACCGGTGCCGGTACTGTGGCTGGTATCACCTGACCCGTGGCGATCAGGCGGACTACGACCGGCGGCAAGCGGGACAGATCGAAGTAGTAGAAGAGGAACAGGCAGATGACACAACCATTCGGGACAATTCAGGACAACAGCGGCCCCAAGATCGGGGCTCAGGACCTGGTGGGCAGGCCCCTGATCATCTGGGTCAACGACCACAAGCGGAACGTGGGAACCTCCCAGACACAGCGGACGGGGAGACTGGCTGACCCGGTGATCTGCGATATCGTGGATCTCCGGCCGCTGATGGGCGGGACTCCGGTTCTGTACCGAAATGTGTGGCTGTTCACCGGCAGCTTGATCAAGACCTTGAAGTCCCTGGTCGGCACGGACCCGCGACTGGCCATCTTCACCCAGGTGGCGAACTCCTACGGTGGCCGCAGCTACGTGATCACGGACCTGTCCGGGGATGCTAATGCCGTCGAATTGGGCGGCGCATGGATGGCCGCCAATCCCGAGTTCGTTCGCTCGGATGCCCCGCCGGACCCGGAGCCGTGGGTGCCGAACCAACAGCCGCAGCACGAGGGCTGGCCGCAGGGCTCCATGCCCGCGCAACAGTGGCAGGGACAGCCACAGCAGGCCCAACAGTGGCAGCAGTCACAATCCCAGCCGCAGTTCCAGCAGCAGCCAGTCGGATGGAATGGCGGCCCCGTCCACGAGGGTCAGATGAATCCGTACGCGGCACGTCACCCTGGCACCGGGCCGTACGGCGATGGCCCTCGTCCGCAGTATCAGCAGCAGCCGGCACAGCAGCCCGCCCACCACGAGCAGGGGCCACCGCCGGCCTGGGCTCAGCAGCCCACTCAGCAGGCACAACCGCAGTACCAGCAGCCACCCATGCCGCCGCAGCCGCCGGCTCAGGGTTCCGTGCTGGAGCGGCTGGCCATGCAGCATCAGAACAACGACCTGGCTCGCCAGCAGGTCCAGCAGCCGTACAACCAGGAACAGGAACGGCAGCAGTATGGATTCTGAGTTCCATTTCACCCCAGAACATGACGGCACCATTCCTATCGAAAGCGCCGTGTATCAGGCTCTTGGTGCTGCCTCGATGTGCTGGAGCGAGACTCCGGCCGGTATCTTCAACGACCGTCGAGCCGGCGAAATTGGCCTGGAGCTGCTTAAACTCATCCGACGAGAAACAGCCTAGATCCCTTACATAGCAACGGCTCCCGGGAACGTGTACCGGGAGCCGTCGCCGTCTTCTGGGAGGAGAAGAGAAGATCGATCTGGGCAGGATCACCTTCACCCCGATCGTACCGGAAGCCGGGATCGTGGCGTAAGCTCACACCCACGTCGCTGAACAGCAGCGAGGACGGCCCCCCGGCAAAAGGGACCGTCCTGTGCATCGCTGTTGTGTGGTGACAGCGTAACCCCTCCCCCGGGGGGCGGTCAAGTGCATTGCTATATGTTGTGGAGGAACAAGCCATATGCCACAAGCCGGGTTTGATCGGGACGAGGCGCAGGTCTGGCTTGAGCAGCTCCACGGGGACTCGGAAGGGTTCCTGCACATCTGTTCCGTGGGGAACTTTGCCGGGGCAACTATTGACTTGAGTAAGACCGACTGGGTCTCCAAGGCCCTGTACTACATAGAGTCCCTGCACAACGGCGGTACCGAGGGTATCTACGTCCGGGCCACCACGGTCTCCAGGCGCCTGGACAAGGGTGAGCGAGGCGGGGTCAAGGACACGCTGACGTTCCCCGGCTTCTGGGCCGACATCGATCTGCGTGGTCCTGGCCACAAGCACGAGGTTTGTACCGACGATTGTCCCAAGCCACACCGGCACAAGAAACTGGATCTTCCGGAGACCGTCGAGCAGGCGAAGATCATCCTGGCCAGCTCCGGGCTCCCCGAGCCAACCCTCTGGATCCACTCAGGTGGCGGACTCTATCCGTGGTGGCTACTCAAGGATCCGCTCCGGGTCACCGAGGAAGGGCTGCCCGAACTCCAGGCCCGATCTGAGCAGTGGCATCGGATCATCGGCCACGCCTTCGAGCGCGCCGGCTTCGAGTACGGGACCGGCATCCACGACCTGGCCCGGGTACTCCGGATCCCTGGCACGGTGAACCGGAAGGCGGGGATGGAGCGACCGTGCAAGATCCTCACCGAGAACTCCGGCACCATGTATACGATGGCCGACCTGACCGAGTCAGCGACCTTGGCTGCCAAGGACGTCATCCCGAAGCCGGCACCACGACCAGCTCCCCGGAACACCCCCTCCCCTCTGTCTGGTCTCTCTCCCCTGGACGACTACGAGGCGAAGACGGACTGGGCCGACATCCTGATCCCGCTGGGCTGGGCCTTCTCCCACCAGATCGGGGAGACCAGGTACTGGGTACGACCCGGCAAGGACCGCAGGGATGGGCACAGTGCATCCACCGGGCACGCCGCGGACCGGGACAGGATCTGGATATTCAGTACCGACGTCCTTGAGCTTGAAGCACAGAAGGAACACACGAAACAGTATGTGTACGCGGCATACCACCACGCCGGTGACATGAGTGCGGCTGCCAAATCCTTGCGAGAGAAGGGTTTCGGCGAGGCTCGCACCGTCATGATGGACGCGGAGCCGGTTGAGCTGGCCGCTTGGTGCCCACCGATCCTGATTGGTGTACCCGAGGATTCCGTTGTCCCGCAACAGGTCGCGGTACCTGATCTCTCCATGTACGAACACAGTGACGGTGGCAACGCGGAACGCATGGTAGCCATGTACCCGACCGGTTACCGATACTGCGCGGACATGAAAAAGTGGGCCGTCTGGGAAGGCTCTGCCTGGCGGTTCGCGCTGAACCAGGACCCGATCAAGGCCGCCGTCAAGCGAATGAACAAGATCACCAAAAAGCAAGCCGGGCTCTTGGGCGAGGAGGGCACGGCACTGAGTAAATGGGCCAGCACCTCGAACGCCAACAGCAAGGTCGAGGGCACGGTCGCCATGTACCGGGCTGAGCCCGGAGTCGAGGCGCACGCCCATGACTTCGACGTGGACCCGAAGTATCTGAACGTACGCAACGGAATCCTGAACCTGGAGAGTGGCGAACTCCTGGCTCACGACCCCAGGTACATGCTCTCGAAGACCTTCGGTGCGACATATCGACCGGCCGCGACCGCTCCTCGCTGGCTCCAGTTCCTTGAGGAGGTCATCCCGGACCCCGAGACTCGCGACTTCCTGCAACGGATGGCCGGCTACTCCTTGCTGGGTAAGCCGAACCGGCGAGCCATGGCTCTACTGTCCGGACCTCCCGGAACCGGTAAGTCCAAGCTGGTCGAGACCCTGACCCAGGTGTTCGGTGACTACGGAGGCACGGCAGCGGCATCATTGTTCCGAGCCAAGAAGGGTGACAACACGTCCACTGTGGAGCTTCACGCGTTGCGCGGAAAGCGGTTCGTGGCAACGTCTGAGTCGGCCGAGGACTCGAAGCTGGACGAGGAACTGATCAAGCGCCTCACTGGCCAGGACTCGATCACTTCTCGTGGTCTGTACGAGGCGCCACAGTCTTGGACCCCTCAGGCCGTGATGTGGATGGCCACGAACCACAACCCGAAGATCAACCCGGATGACCCGGCGGCCTGGGGACGCATCAAGGTCATTGAGTTCAACCAGAAGTTCGAGGGTAGCGCGACCGAGGATCACGAGATCTTGGACAAGCTCCTGGCCGAGGCGGATGGGATCCTGAACTGGCTCCTAGAGGGTCTAGCCAAGTTCCGAGGGCAAGGAGTCAGCGCACCGCAGGCTGTCACGGACGCGGGCGAGAAGTACCGGGTGGAGAACGACACCGCACTCCAGTTCCTGGAGACTGCCTTCGCCCAAGAGCAGATCGTTCCCACGCCTGACGCGGAGGTCATCAAGGCACACCTGTTCCAGAGGTACGAGAACTGGTGCCAGGCCAACAGGTTCATCGCACTCGGGCAGCGAAAGTTCAACAAGCGGGTAGCTAGCACGGGGATCGCGGAGACGAAGCGCGGCGGTCAGGTCTACTGGGTAGGTATAGCGCTTAACGGACAAACTGGGTTCTTCGGACATATGACCGGGTAGTTGTCTCCAGAGGCTATGTAGGATATAGTTCAAAGATCAAAGGGAGGAGGGACATGGACAAAGAGGAACCGACCCTGGTCGGTGTGGCGTTCCTGTGTAGCCGCTGGAATGTGTCCAAGCAGGCTGTCTACAACATGATCAGTCGCGGGGAGCTGGCAGCGGAGAACCTGAACGCCAAGAAGCAGGCGGACGGCGACCGGAAACGGGCCTCGTGGCGCATTCGCATGGATGAGGTAAAGCGCTGGGAAGCGGCTAGGGCTCGCCTATGAGTAGACGACGCGCCGACCCAAACAGGGATACGCGTCCAGCAGGATTCCCATCTTGGGAAGCGTTGTTTATCGAATACCACAAAGCCCTGGCTGAACATGTCAAGAAACCCCGGTTCGGTCGAGGGAACTTCCAGGATCTGTTCTGCCGAGAGCACGGCATGTCTCGGTACGAGTTAAACCGGTTACAGAAATCGTACCGGGTCGCGTATTTAGAGAACGGCGACCACACCAAAGAGGCAAGGGAACTGTTCAAAGAGTTCGAGGCCGGCAAATTCGGACCTGACACATTGCGCACGAAAATTGGGCTTCTGTATTCCCAGAACGGGACGACGGATCCCGCGCAATACAGATCGGCGATGAATCAAGTGGGACATCACTTGGATCAGATCCAGCTCATCCTGGAAAAGCTGGAGAAACACATTCCAGAGCAGATCAGTGATGAGGAAGTAGCCACCCTGGCGAAGAAGATCTGGACTGGGCGCCAGAAACTCTCCGGGTGGTACAACCGCAAGATAAGAGAAGGCAGACCGCAAGTGCTCAAAGGATGGGAGGGCAAGAGACCGTGACAGAAGAGAAGATCGGCCTGGACGCTGAGGCTCAGGAGGCCGCCGACCTGGCCGTAGAGAAGGCCCTAGCGGCACCGCCTAATGTTCGATCGTATTTCATGATCGAGCTGCCGGTACAGGAGCTGAAGATCGACCCGAAGCTCCAGAGGCGCCTGAGCGTGGAGCGGGTCAACAGCATCGCTGGTGACTACCGGCCCGAGGCCATCGGCGTGCTCACCGCGTCACGGCGCGAGGATGGGAAGTACTACGCCCTCGACGGGCAGCACAGGCAGGCCGCACTAGCCCTTCTGGGCAAGGGGTCCATGGAAGTGCAGGTCAAGGCGTTTGAGGACCTGTCGCCGGCCGAAGAGGCAGTGCTATTCCGCCTACTGAACAACACCAAGCACCCGCAACCGCTCGACATCTTCCGGGTCAAGCTTATCGAACGGGATCCGCTGGCAATAAAGATGTTCAACGTCCTCGTCAAGCACGAGTGGCGCCTGCGTGGCGGCATCGCGGACGGCAATTTCGGAGCCGTAAAGACCCTGGAGAGACTGTTCGCCCTGGACGTGGACCTCGCGGAAACCTCCGTATCCCTGCTCTCCGGGGCGTGGGGTAACCGCTACGGCGCCCTGAACGACTCGCTCCTGGCAGGGATGGGGAAGCTCCTGCTGTTCAGGGGCGACAAGGTCAACGGCAGCCACATGATCAAGAAGCTGACCGCCGTCCCTGGCGGCCCACGCGAGGTGATCAACAAGGCGACCACGCTCCGCGACGCCATGCGTTTGACCAAAGCCGGTGCGGTCGCCATGGTCCTGGTCGACATCTATAACAAGGACCTTCGGTCCAACAAGCTGGATCCCTGGACCGAGAAGTAGATTCAGGGGGAGGGGGTCCCGGGGGGTTGCCTACTCTCGGGACCCCGCTTCTCCTGATGGGAGGCGTTATGGAATCCATGCACGCCATTGTCTTGACACGTGAATGAAGGGAGGAACGCATGGGAGAGAGGGATTTCACCAGGGAGATGGATCTGGTCATCGAACGGCACACCGGGGTTGACACATATCAATCCCGAATCGTGGCGCAGGATATCGTCTCTGAGCTACTGGCTCAGGATCCGGACCTACTGAACGGGTGGCTTCAGGTCCGAGCGGCGGACCTACTCCATGATGCGATCAACTATCGGGACCGCAGCCGTCGCGCCAGGGGCGTGATAGAAGAGAAGAAACAGGACTTCAACGACGTTCTGGATGACTTCGTGGCCGGCAAGACGGAACCACTCAGATCATTTCTCGGGACCATGCACGCGGTGGACCGGGAGAATAACCGGAAGAAACTCCGGAACATGAACAGGACAGACCTGGGTTTCCTGGCAGATCGCTACCAGGACCGGGCACGAGAGAACGGCTTCCTCGCCGCGTTCTACCGGGAACTCTCCAGAAGAGTGGGGGACCGGACTGTAGGAGATGTGTTCAGCGAAGCTCAGATCCAAGCCATGCGTGCCCAGTTCACCGGCACGGACGACTAACCCCACCCCGTCAACCCCAGATGCATCGAACCGTACGACTTGCCTAGTCGCTTCCTCCCTGGCCACTTCGCGTCGACAAGCCAACCCCGGCCTTCTCACGTCCGCCCGACTGACCAATGCATGACCGACCGCCTCACTGCGACTTTCCTGCATCATCTCTGGCCCGCCCCATCCGACGACCCCTTACTGCCCGCCTACTCCGACTTCTCATCCCGCGTCACGACCTCCTAGCCGTTACGACACGCCTGCCCAGGTTGCTCCTACCCCGACCGACTTCCCTTGCCCGTGCACCGCGAGTCCAGCCATACCGACACCCCTTGCCCGCACCGATCTCCCCAATACGACGACCCCGAGCCACCCAACCCGAATCTAGCCGCTTCGACTCGTCTGGCCTGACCTATCCATGCCCCCCAGCTCGACGGACCGAGACCGTCCGACCCCCGTCTCCACACCCGACCACCCGGCACGACGACGTGATCAGAGCACTCCCCTTCCCTCTACCGACTGTCCGGCCCTGGAACGACACGACCCAGATCGACGCGGCGTACCACCCCTTACGTCCCCGACCGACTCCCCAGGCCAACGCTCCGTCGGTCCTCACCGGACCACTACGACTACCCCTGTCTGGTCCAGACATCCCAGTCCCACTACGACTTGCCGTCCCAGGTCCACACTCACCCATACCGCTACGACTATCCAGTCAACAATGAAACACCAATTGAAAGGAGAAATACATGAGTTACATTCAGTCCGTGTTCGCCGAAGAGGAGGCCAAGGTCTTCCGGTTCGGCTACGAGGTACACCTGCTCTGCGATCGTATTGCAGGGGGCGTCCCCAACAACGACCGCGTGGTGGAAGGCTGGTTGCGCAAAAAGATGGGGATGGATGACAACCAGTTGCTTCAGGACGAGGTCGCCCGCGTCCTAATCACCCGGACCGAGGCCGGTGAGGTCGTCACCAAGGAAGACGCCGTCGAGGAAGTCATCAGGAAAAGCAACATCAACGGCTTCCGGCACGATCCCATCACCGGGATCCGGTACATCGAGGGCCGTCAGGCCAAGGCCGCGCTGAAGGAAGCCGTGTCCGTCGCGGTGGCGGCCGGGAACCTGAAGGCCACCGGCTGGGGTGAGACCAAGAAATGGATCACCAACTTCTTCCCGGAGCACTGCTTCGTGGAGGAAGATGAGTTGTACCTCGGGCAGCTCAGTGACCCGAATAACGCAAAGTCCCGGATCATCCCGGTCACCGAGGTCACGGGGATTGCGCAGCGGTTCGTCCAGACCCGGTTCGGTTCCTCGATCTCCTACGAGGAGTACGTCGATGGCGCTGTCATCGTGATGAACCTGATCTGCGACTACGAGTTCACCGGCCCCGCATGGAGGACGATCTGGGTCACCGGTCAGCAGCAAGGGATCGGTGCCTCGCGTTCGCAGGGCTTCGGCCGCTACCGGGTCATCCACTTCGAGCAGACCCGCAACGAGCCCAAGGAAGCTGGCGCGGAGCTGCTCGTGGTCAAGCCGCCGGCTAAGAAGGCCGCTACCAAGAAGGCGGCGGCGGTGGTACCTCAGGCCGCCTGAGTCACTGCGCCGGGCTCTGGGGCGACCTGGAGCCCGGCGTCGACTTCCCCAGCCTTTCTCCCCGTCTCAAACCGACTACCCTTGACCAGCTCCTCGCGATCCTCGCCACTGCGACTTCCCCAACCATCACTGGCCATGTCCTTGCCGACTTCCCGGCCCTGGCTCACCTCATCCCGATTCGACTCCCCACCCCACCCACTCTCGTGCCAATCCATATGACAGGCCAAGCCTCATCTGGACGCTCCGCTTCTCACCGACACACCTGACCCGTCCCGGCCACTCCTCTTGACGTGCCTGACTCGTTCCAGGCCCACCCAATCCGACTTACCTGGCCGCGTCTTCGCCAGCCCAACCTCATCCGACGCACCCGGCCGGATCTAGTCTCACCAGACCGACATACCTGATCGTGCCGGCCCAGTACCGTCCTGCCCGACGCACCCATCCACCTCCGCGCATACCCCAACCGCGCCGACTCCCCGGCTCGAACCACACCCCCCGACTCACCCGACCTAGACTGGTCGAATCCACCCGACAAACCGCCCCTCGCCTCATCCGCCCCATTCGACGCTCCTTGCCTCCTCCGCCTAGGCCAACCGTTCGACTTGCCAGGCGCAAGCCACTCCAGGTCCCTACGACTTCACGGATCATTCCGCTCCAATACTGACCGACACCACGGCACGCACCTCTATCGCCCCTATCCGACGAGCCGAGCCAACTCTCTACGCCCCGACTGACGAGCCTTTCCGCGCCACCTCCGCGCAGGTGACAAGCCAACCCCTTTCCCGGCATGCCTCTCCATTTCGACCATCCAAGCCAATTCGAACCTCCCCCCTCGACAGCTCGTACCGCTTCCGCGCTAACTGACCAATTCGTTCCGACGACCCAATGCATAATTCACCAATTCGTTCCGACGACCCAGTTCCCTCAAGGCCCAACCCGTCCTATACGACAAGCCGTATCACCAACGAACCACGCCACTACGACATGCCGACTAACCCTGGCATCCCAGATCTCTGCGACAGTCCACGACGCAAACGACCCCAGTCTCCAGTGACTGGGGTCGTTTGCCGTGGATCTGCCTAAGACTCTACGCCCTTTTCCGCCGGCCATTCGCCGGTCGCTCGCCGTCTCCATTCAACAAGGAGAGAGGCGCCCTTCCCGCTGTTGCAGGGGGTGCAGGCTGGCAACACGTTACCGATGCTGTGTCGACCGCCGCGAGTCAATGGAACCACATGATCCATGGTCAACTTGCCTCGCCGGGGACAGTACGCGCATGTAAAATTATGTCTGCGCAACAGTTTCAGTCAGTCAGTATCACTGACTCCAGTGCCGCCAGCCAGTTTCATGGCCCTGCGACGACGATTGTATTCGTAGTGCTTATTTTTGTTGGCCTGCCACCAGTCGCGTGCGTACTGGGCCGTTGCTTCTGGCTTCTCCGTTCGCAGGACTCGCATCCTGAGCCGAGACTGTTCGCGCCTGCGGTCCAGGTTGGCCTCGTTGTACGCCAGCCTGGTCGGAGATCGACTGTACTGGGCATAGTAACCAGGGTTACGTTCTCGGTGTCGCTTAGAGGCTGCGTTCTTTTTATGTTGAAGGCAGCAGTATTTGGCAATCTTTGCCATGTGGTCGATGGACTGCCCGCACCATCCACATGTACGCATGCCTCTCCTAGCTATCGATCACCTTTTCGGCAGGCCAGTGTCCGGTTGCCCGCTTTTCAAGGTTAGCACAGAGACCCTCGATGTCGATGCCCATGTCCTTGACTTTCGCCCGGAGGAGTCTGGTGCACCGCTTGAATGCCCCATCGGTACCCCAACCGATCTTCGCGGCACCCTCGCCGCGGGTCCAGTACTGACCGAGAGCCTTGGGGATCCGTCCCTCGCCAGCGAACGCCAGCAGCTCAGCGTCGGTCAGGTCCTCACACGGGCAACGTTCCTCGGTCATGGCAACAGGGTAGCTCCTGATCGTGGCGACCAGGAGCTACCCTCTGTGGATTGTCATCTGGGCCGGCGTGCAGAAGACCGGGGGGGCTTGTCGTAACGGATTGATCTGAATCGATGATGGCTAGGTTTGTCGTAACGGCATGATAGGAGCACGTAACGGGCTGGATTGTCGTGCGGACGGAGTGGAGTTTGACCTGGATCGGCTTGTCGCACGGGGTCGGCCAGGACGGGTAAGGCTTGTCGTACAGAGTGGGGGCGGTCATGGCATGGATAGGCACGTCGTACAGGGGTGCGGGGACGTGAAACGGGTAGTCGTAGCGGGCTGAGGTGACGGGGGCTTTTCGTGGCATGGCCTGTCGTACAGGGGTGTGAGGAGTGGGCGGGGATTGTCGTAATGGGCGGTCACGATCATGGCGTGGGTAGGCATGTCGGTTGGTTGGGCAGGGAAAGGTCTGTCGTATTGGGACGGGAGATGTAGGTCCGGCTTGTCACAGAAGGAAGTCGTAGGGGTTGGTGAAGACCAGGCGGGACCGGGTTCGTCGTAAAGGTGGGAACAGGTTGGTCGAACAGGGTTGGAGTGGACTAGTTTGGCCAGTCGCGGAGACGAGGGTTGTCGAGAGTCGGGATGTCGAATAGGCGGGTTTTGACGGGACTTGGGATGTCGTAGCGGTCGGCACCGAGCGGAGATGGAGAGGCTTGTCGATCTGGGGAAGTGCAGGCGCGGGTGGGAATGTCGTAACGATCTGGCGAGGAGGGGGTGGGTTCGTCGGAACCGGGGAAGGGGGTGGGTGGAGAGGAACGTCGTAACGAGGAGATGGGGTAAGGCAAGGCATGTCGGCGTGTGAAGTGTCGGGGCGGTACGGGTGAGATTGTCGGGTGGGATTGGCTGGCACCGCAGAGGCAGGGATGGGCAAGGGAAGTCGGCGTGAGTTGAGCTAGGAGGGATCGGGGTAGTCGGAACAGGGCTGCCTGGATCAGGCAAGGGAAGTCAAGTCGGCCCGGGATATCGCTATCCGGTGCAGTATCCCAGCGATGTCATGATCATAAACCCGGCCACCAGGACCAGGATCAAGAGTACTGGGAACGGGATCCGTTTCATGGACTCGTGTCCCCAGTACTCGCTGGGCCAGCGTGGCCTGGTGTCCTGGTGGCACTGGGAGCCCAGGGGACGATCGTCTTGCCGGTAGGTCCAGGCGTCCGGGGACCAGGCCCATCGACTGGGCGACAGCCAGCCATGGACATGACCAGGACGGTAGCGAAGAAGACGGCGGCCAGGATCAGCGTGGTCTTAGCCCGTCGCGTCAACTTGAGTCACCCGCTCCCCCATGATGTAGTGCGCCTCGCAGGCGTCTAGGATCATCTTGAGGCAGATGGGCATTCGGCCCAGTCCTCGTAGACCTGGCT